>Ga0208765_1000383_pt1 | contig 29187 bp, 24 predicted proteins | sample ETNtaG_2_FD_185783 | JGI IMG/M metagenome (GOLD analysis project Ga0208765, IMG submission 185783) | Marine microbial and viral communities from oxygen minimum zone, Eastern Pacific Ocean - ETNP201406SV203 (SPAdes) (version 2) | ecosystem: Environmental > Aquatic > Marine > Oceanic ...
ATTCCATTATTCTCAAAGAGGTGCCCATTGATGACAGCATCACCTCCAATCACAGTTTTATCTCCGATTTCAACCATGTAGGCATCATTGATCGATGGTGTATTGAGTTGTGCACCTTTTCCAATTTTGAGACCCATCATTTGGAAGTATATGTTGCCAACAAAAGAGGGAACCATCCATTTTAATGATGGAAGAGCTAGCCGCTGAAATAGTGACATGAAGGCCCAGCGAATGGTCAACCAACTTTGTGTAGGGGCCTGTGCTGCTTCTGATTTTGGCCGCAAGATGAGGCCGAAAGTTCCCAAGATTAGAAGATCGAGTAAGCACCAGAAGAGCAGCCCCATTCCAACTGCCGCACCCTGAGCAACCAAGCGAAGCCAACCCTCATCGAGAGTTCCAGCTTCTTGGAACAACCAAATTCCAGGTATGGCGGCCATACCCCATATGAGGAAACCACAAGGCATAATCAGGATTGATAGCGTCACCTGAATGATGCCGAAATATTTCATCGGCTTCGCCATTTGATCACGACTCCATGCCTTGCGCTTCGTTTCGTGCATCTTCCTCTTGCGCTACGCGTATGCCTTCCTCAATGTCGACCTTGCTTGTAAGATAGGTTCCCGCTAGAATCACTACTGTGATGGACAACAATGCAACACGGCTGTCGAAAGCCGTGCTGGCAATTGCGTAGAGAGCTGTGCCAATCATAGCCGCAGATTTGCCAAGGAATCCGAAGAACCCGAAGAATTCGGATGTGCGAGTCTTCGGAGTCAATTGTGAGAACATCGAACGAGCTTGAGCGCCTGCTGAACCCATTGCGCAACCAACGAACAAACCCAGGATAATCCATTGCAACGATACCCCTATGCCGAGTGGTGCCCAAACCATACTGCGCATGGTTGATGCCCACCAATCAACGGGCCCGCCTTGATCGACCATTGTAGGGTGCGTGTCTCCAACTTCAGAACCACTTGCATTTCCTCCAACAATAATGATGGAGAATCGATGGTCATCTGTACCCTCAAAGGCAGCAGCAAGTGCAATCGCATCACCTTCGGTAATCGTCTTGATCTCATCCTCATCTGTTGTGGCTTGATCTGCAAGGAACGATGCACCAAAGATGCCAACGCCAACCAGAAGGAAGGCAGCAAAGACACCCATCAATCCCATCTCTTTCTCTTGTATCCACTTGACACCGCCACCCAGTAGAACGACCACGACCAAGATGAATAAACAGACAATCAATCCAGTTCCAAGTGTACTTTCCCCAGATGCCTCGACAGAATAGTCGGTTTCAGGGAAGTGCTCTTGGAAGCCATCACGGAATACAGCATCACCTTCGGAATCTTCGGCAATCCAGCCCTCATAACCTCGGTCGTAGAGGGTCGTCATTTCATACAGACCCGTATCCTCATTCCACTCAAATTGGAAATCGTAGCGTTCTGCGTCATCTTCTCCTTCTAATTCGAGAGGTGCGAACCCGGCTGCTGCGACTGCGACTGCACAGTAGATGAGTAGCGCCAACATCAATGCAAATTTCGTACCTTTCTTTTCAGCCAATTTTCCAAAGACGAATGTCATTGGAATCGCGACAATGTTGACGGTCAACAATAGCATGACATTCATACTGGGATTCAGTCTCAATACCGATTCTCCAAATGCACTCGCCATACTGGCAATTGTATTGACACCGTCATAGAACAGTAGATATGCGAGCAAGAAGAAGGCGAGGACTTTGAATTTTCGAATCTCAATTGCTGTTTTGATAACTTGTCCATATGCGACTTTCGTTGCATCCAAAACACCATTCCATTCCATATCAGAGTGAATTTCAGGTTCAGGTGTCCACTTGAACATCAATGCCCCGAATCCCCACCACCATAATGCCGAGGTCGCAAAGACAACTGCGATTGTGAAGTTTGTATCCCAAAACTCGCCTAACAATATGATGAGGTGGAATATGAGTAGCACCGAACCGCCCATGAATCCATACATGTATCCCCAAGTTGACACTTTGTCCTGATCTTCTCTCTCACCAAGATAAGGCATGAATGAGTAATAGATGACGTTGCCACCAGTGAATCCAATTGTACCAATCGTGAACATCACGGCGAGAACAATGTATCCATCAGAACCGAAGTAAGGCGCAGCACCCATCAGTGCAGTGAACCCGATACCGGCAACGGTGTACCATTTCAGTAATTTTTTCTTAATGGGCATACGATCGGCGATGACACCCAATGCTGGTGCAGTGAGAACAACGAAAATCATCGAAAGTGTGAGTACGGTTGCGTAGAATGAGTCACCAGTTTGTGTTCCAGTAGCCTTATTGTACAAACTGGCCATCAACGCTGGAGCAATGACAGTCATCACTGTGAGTGCATAGGCTTGGTTAGCCCAGTCAAAGAAATACCATCCTTTCCAAGCATTCCGTTCTCCCTCAGACAATCCCTCAACATAAGGTGAAGGGAGTTTATCCATCAGTGCTGACATACTCTGTGCGAAGCCCTTTCGGCCTATAACGGAACACCCGGCCAATTGTAATAGGTTTGATATCCTTTCAGGTTTCTATCAACACCATGAGAAAAGGTGTTACAACACTAATTTGCTTGTTGATGGTCGCAATCATGCTCTCTGGTTGCTTGGAACAGTTGATTGAAGGCGAATCCCATGAACCAGGGTCGCGTAGTATCTATCGAGCATCAGACACAGCCTCTTCGCCAACAGACGATGGCGATGACATCCTCATTTCCATTCGCTGGGATGAAGCCTATGAGGATCTTGAATGGGAATCCGTTGTCATGAAATTAGAAGTGGGAGACACCCTCTATGCTTGCACAATTACGGGTGAAGATTGCATTATTTCACAGGATGGTGATAATGACAATCTCTGGGAAACCAACGAATTCCTGACTATTTCGGAAAATAATGTCGACATTGTAGGTTCATCAGGTGCAACTGTGAATCTGTACATTACATACCGTAGCACACTAATTTCAGGCTCAGATTCAGTTTATGTTCAGTGACGACGGATTGAAAACTGCTTGTATGCCCCGAAGGGGCATGGCCGAGGGCGTCACCGCTGGTTTGCTTGCCCTACCCGGCAAGGCGGTCAAGATTCACCATCTGGTCAAAGCACCAGAGAATGCCATTGAATCCATCCGAATCCGGGAATCATGGAATGCTGACGAACCAGCGACAGTTTACACCACACCTGAACGTCTACCTGATGGGACACCCTGCACAGCTGCAACTGTCATTCTACGCACGCGCGGGTGCCAATGGTGGTGGAAATCAGGATGCACTTTCTGTGGATATTTCAACGATGTTCGCGATGATGTCACCAGTCTAAATCTACACGCACAATGGCTGGCTGCAAAAGAGCAACTCAACGATTTTGAAGGCTGTGACATGATCAAAGTCTACACATCAGGCACATTCTTTGAGGACGAAGAAAATCCAGTAGATTGGCAAGAAACAGTTCTCACTGAAACGGCTGCGATGGGCAAGCACCTCATCGTCGAGGCTCAAGCACATCTGTGCCATGAAGAGAAGATTGCTTGGGTAGCAGAAAAGCATCCCGGCTGCACTGTCGCCATCGGACTTGAAGCCCATGATGATGAAGTGTTGAAATTCCATTGCAATAAGGGATTCAGAATCAAGACTTGGAAAAAGGCCGCCAATACCTTGCAGTCACACGGTTTGAGAGCGAAGTCATACTTGCTTTTCAAGCCGCCATTCATGTCGGAAGGTGACGCCCTTCAGCACACGACAAAATGGATTCGAGAAATCGCTGCTGACAGTGATGAAATCAGTGTCAATCCGATGAACATTCAGAAGCGAACCATTGTTGATCGGATTTTCCGGCATCGTGAATATCGTCCACCTTGGCTGTGGTCATTGGTTCAAATGATTCGCAATGTACACACCGACATCCACCCAGAAGGTGCTGATGCAATTACCCGCCTCATCGTTCATCCAACCGCCGCTGGCTCAATTCGTGGTGCACACAATTGTGGTCGTTGTGACAAGGAAGTCGGTGCTGCCATTGAACGCTATTCGGTTTCAGGGTCTTTGTTGGAATTTGAGGGTCTATCCTGCGATTGTGAGAACCAATGGGCGGCTGAAATTACGCTTGATACCTCCCTCCCCATTCCACTTGGAAGCGGTCTTGACCGTCGCCTCGATCCAGTTGAAGCGCTTCTTTCGCCCTGAGTCCCGGACCCCCTTTGGGGGTCCATCGGTCCGCCGAACGCTTATGAGCGCCCTGCTGGTGGCCGGCTTGCCCAAAGGGCAAATCTTGGTGAGTGTTGGAAATGACAGTCGATTCAAATCTACCTGATGTTACGCTTGGCGACGATGAACCACCGATGGCTAGAGTCATGCTCGTCGTCAGCATAGTCTCTGCATTCGCCCTACTCATTCTTCACGGTGTATTGTTCCCTGGTTCAGAAATCCCTGCACTCGGCGACGTCATCTCATTGTTTGGTGGATTGGCAAATAGCGGAATCTGGATATTCTTGATTGGAATTTTGATTGGATTTGGAATGATGGTTGCAACCGTCATGGGGGAGGCCCTAGAGGATTAGGAGGTGTGATGCATGTTACTAGTCGATATTGTCACACTATGGGCCGCATTCTTGTTGGTTTGGGCCCTTGTAAATCGGGGCGTACCCATCTTCCAAGAACTCGTTCGGGACATGACGGATTTCTTCATGGAGAAGGCACTGGGACCCGGCGCGGATCTCTTTGAAGGCCGTGAGGGTTCAGGGACCGTTGCATGGATGATGCACGGAATGCTGTGGACCAGCATCGGTGCCACGTTCACCTTCATTGGCATGTGGATGGTTCACGAACCGGATGCAATTGCAAGCCTTTCCAGTATTGGTTACGCACCTTCAGTTGCAACCGTTCAAGCCGCCGCATCAGGCGCTGCCACTGGCGGTATTTTCATGCTACTGATTGGCGCTGGGCTACACATCAATGGTCGTCTATCTGGATCAGGTTTGGCCAGTGATACCAACGCAGTCCTCGTATCATATGCGTTCTCAATGGGCTTGTTCCTCGGATTCCTAGGTGAACACTTCAGTGGAAAATGGGGAGATTATATGACAACCGCTGCCGCGACGATTTCAGTCTTGGTTACGATTGCGGTTTTGGCCAACCATCTGCTTACAATTGGTCGTAGAACAAATCACACGATTATGCCAAGTCAATGGCTCATTGTCGGTGGTTTGGGCATGCCATTGGTCATGTGCGTGGCCTGTTACATCGTCGGCATCAACGAAGCCCTCTCTGAGAGTCTCGTAGTACTACCAATGCTTGCGAGCGCTCTTGCGGTTGCATTGTATGTTGTTCCCTATGAGGCAGGAGCACCTCTGTGGAGCCGTTCATTGGCTGGCGTAACCATTCTGATGACTTTCATGACATTGAGCCCGATTGGTGTTGAAGGGTCATCTGCAGTATCCATTGATGAAGCTGCAATGCTCACAATCTTCTATGCGGCAAGTATGATCCCAATCCTTGCAACCGCAGGCAATGTTTTCCAGACGGCTCGTTCAAATTGGGGTCAGGCCTCTTCCAGCGCAGCATCGACCTCAGTTTTGCTCGGTATGTTCATGCTAGCCGGTAGTGCAATTGGTCACCTTTTCGTGGGTGCAGATGCACAATCAGCGGGGGAAATTCAGCACCTTGCCTCTTCGATGGACACCCTCTTCCTATGGGGTGGAATGGGTATGATTGCATGGGGTGGAGTCATTTCTTGCTTCCCTCACGCATCTGGACGTTCATTGCATTCTGATGAAACCAATCGCATGACGACTTGGATGGTATCTGGAGGTGCAGTTCTTGCCTTCTTGTTCAGCATGGGTGCTAGTATGGTATCCTCTGCCTATGATGCAGCCGCGGTTGCAAACGATAGCATTGATGCAGATTTGATTGATATGAGCGCTACTGGAACGCTAGACACACTGGCTTCGATTGCCTTCTATGCAGTCGCTATCGCAGCCATTCTGATGATGCTCAACATGATTCGTGGTTCCTTCAGCGGGACACCTATTGGCTCAGGCGAACCAGCATCCCCATCTGCAAATCGTATCGCATTGACCCCTGGCTCGACAACAATTCGCCAACTCCTAGCAGCAGGCGCAGGTGTGGATACAGAAATCGACGTCATCTGCGATACCTGTGATGAGGAAGAGTGACCATGCGTATCGGGTTGGTTGGCAAGCCCAATGTTGGCAAATCGACCACCTTTGCAGCCTTGACTGAGAGCGCTGTTGAAATCGCAAATTATCCGTTTACGACCATCGATCCGAATGTTGGCGTCACTTTCCTCCCAGCAGATGCCAATTGTCCATGTCAAACACTTCGAGAGAAGCGTGAGTCGGATGGGCGTTTGGAACCTACCTCACCTGATGATGCGCGCGCTGGAAGTTTGTGCGAGCCACGAACTGGAACCTGCTTGGGTCACTGTCGAACCGTTCCGGTCACACTAGTGGATGTCGCTGGATTGGTTCCTGGTGCGCACGATGGCAAAGGTCGAGGCAATCAATTCCTCAATGATCTCGCACAATGTGATGCACTCATTCAGGTGGTCGATGCATCAGGTGGCACAGACATAGAAGGTAATCCTCTAGGTCCAGGTTCATGTGATCCAATCGATGAACACGCATTCCTCGTTGAAGAATTAGCGATGTGGATTCACGGAATCCTCGATACCGGTTGGGTTCGCGGAGTACGCCGAGTCCAAGCCGAAGGAGAACGTGGTTTGATTGATTTCATTACATCTCAGTTGACAGGGATTGGTGGTACTGATTCCATGGTAATGAATGCGATTTCTGCATTCAAGGACGAAAATTCAGATCTCGGTGTTCCGTGGGATTGGGATGATACCGTCCGCAAATCCTTGGCTCACCATCTCCGCAGAGCGATATTTCCACTCTGTGTAGCTGCCAACAAGGCTGACGTTGCAGAATCTGGTGCTTGGGATGCCTTGGCAACCAAGGTTGAATCCGAAGGCGGCATTCTGTTGCCAACCAGTGCAGATAGTGAATTGGCATTACGTCGAGCGGCCAAAGGCGGTTTCATTGATTATCCACCCGGGGCTCAGAATTTCACGCTGACAGATGCTGGTGAAACAGGCCTAAATGAAGCCCAGAGAAAGGGGCTAGAGGCGCTCGGAGAGCGCTTAGAGCGCCTTGGAGGCACTGGATTGGTGGAATTGGTCTCACGCATCGTTCGTGAGCGCCTAGACCGTATTGTGGCCTATCCTGTTCAAGATGAAGGACATTGGACCGATGGAGATGGGCGAGTTCTCCCCGATGCTCTTCTAGTTCAGCGTGGAACGACAGCCAAGGGTTTGGCCTATGCTGTTCATTCCGATCTTGGAGATGGTTTCATTCGCGCAGTCGATGGGCGCACCGGTCGAGTGATTGGTGCAGATCATGAATTGAATGACAATGATGTCATCAAAATTGTCGCCAAGACTTGACTCAACTGACGGAGACATCTACGGATGGTGTCACAGAGACCTCGACACCGACGACTCTCCATGAGACTGTGATTTCTTCTCCATCCTCATTGTTACTCAGAGGACCAGGATCAAGTGGAAGTGGTTTACTACCTGAGCGGGTTTCCAGTGTAATCATGCACACCCAGTCCCCACGTCCATTGCCATCATCAGACCACATACTCTGAATTTCACCTTTTGAACCACTGGCTTCGTAAGAGTCACCAGTATAATTCTCGATGAGTAGAATCACCATCGTATAGGATGTTGGACATTCATTTGGAGACCCAGATTCTCCACTATTAGTGGAACCACTCTCAACATGACCGCTGACGCCACTCATATCCATCTCACCAACAGCATTGTCGCACTGATCGGGCCACTGTCCAGATTCATCGGTTTCTCCATGAGATACAGTCACCTCGACATAGGCAATGTTCCCCGGATCATTGAACATGAATTCAAATTCAAATTCTTCTCCATCCATCAGGAACTCGGTGGATTCAGAAGTTGCAACATCTGTCTCCTCAAAGGTGACATCCCAATCTCCAGTGACGCTTTCTCCACCCTCAATCATGGCCCCATCTGGTAAGAATGCCGCAATGTTTGCGAAGTAAAGTGGGAAGATGATGAAGAAGGCGAGAGAAATACCCCATGTAATCTTCTGGTCCCTTGTTGAGAACCACTTCTCAACAATTGTATCCATATTCATTGGCTCGCCTCAAATCTCTCAGAACATGTGTGGTTGATGAATGTGCCTTCTAGCGGATTTTACTCTTCCTCTCTTGCATCCGGCCACCCTATGGGTGGCCACTCAGCCTCAAGTGGCCAACCCTTTTTGCTGGTATCGAGTCCAAATTTCTTGAATTCCCGACGGCTTCTTCGCCAAACAGGCAATAGAAATCCAATCATGGATCTTTGACCGAAAGACCACCGCCATGGGCAGTTTGGATGCCGAGCACACCAAGCACGTAGCAAATCCCTGAAAGGACCCCCTGTGAGGTGACCGGGTACAATCCATTCGGTTTTTGTGATTCCTCCTGCTGAACCTGCAACCTCTTCCCATGCAGTCAAAATCAGCCCCGCGCCTTCGCCTGAAAGGATAGCGATTCGGAAGGTTCGTGTGGCTCGAGCAATGGACATGATGACCATCATTCGGTCGACAAATCGACTTCCTTCATCACGTTCCCATTTCCAATCGGCGGCTTCAGCCAATTGCCGTAATGACCTGACGGCTTGTGTGGGTGTGATGTTGACCTCAAGTGTCACACTCCGAGGCCGGGCCATGAAGAAGGCTAACGCGACTCAGTCATGAGGATGCCGCAGCAATTATCGGTGCAGTTTGGGAAGAAGAATGCACATCGGTGCGGCACAATCCGGTGTAGCTGGACAGGGCGCGGGTGATTGGCAGCCCTGGCATCCGTCTGACCTGTCGGTCAAACGGCCTGCTTACGCTCGGAGCGCCCCACCGATGTGGGTTTGTCATCCTGGTAGTTTGAGTGTTGCTTCTCTGTGAGATTAACCGAAGAGTGAGCCCAGACCTTCGAAGCCTGCCTCAGGATCATCCGCTTCTTCTTCAGCATCGGCTTCATCAGCCGGTGCATCCGAAGAACCACCAGCAGCAGCAGCAGCCGGGGCAGCCGCGGCGGGTGCCGCGATGGCCTGGCTCATTGCCTCACCGATGTCTACGGAAGCTAGGCTTGCAACAAGCGCTTTTACGCGCGCATCATCAGCCTTTACGCCAGCAGCCTTCAATACGGCGCCAACAGCTTTCTCGTCAATTTCTTTCTCTGCAGAGTGCAGCATCATAGCAGCATATACATATTCCATTTTTTTCACCTTTTTTTTGTTGTTTTGGGGATCAACCAAACATGTCCCCGAGACCACCGAATCCGGCATCCTCGTCCTCTTCCGTCACTTCCTCAGCAGCGGCTTCTTCGGCCGGTGCTTCTTCAGCGGCGGGTGCGGCTGCCGCAACTGTTGCTGCGGAACCAAGCGCACTTGACAGTTCATCATCAAGTGCAGAGGAATCTACCTGACCTGCAACGGCCAGCATCCGAGCGTGTGCCCGGCTGATTAGAATCGGCATCGTGTCTTCATTGTGGACACCGGCTTCGATTGCCACCGCCAAAGCCTCACCAGCAGCCTTCGAAAGAAGTACTGGCATGGTTTCGTTGGTGAACCAACCGATATGGCAAGCGAGATTGAATGCACCACTTGTGGCACTCTTCACATTCGCTGTGAATCCATCGAGGTCAAGGTCGAGATCAGCAGCAGCCATCACGGTTCCACCTTCAATCACACCCGACAAAATCAGACCGATTTCGATAGGATTGATTTCCAATTTGGCCAACATTAGGCCGAGGTCAGCATTGATGGGTTGCCCTTTCTCAACTGCCGTAACGGTCTTCACAATGGCAACCTTACCCTTGTCAATTTTGGCAGGGATACCTACGGAGTTGAATTCGCCCACAATAGGGCCAGGAGGGAATGACGTTGGACCTTCTTCGATGATGATGTCATTGGGTGCAATGTCACCTGCTTTAGCAGCACGTCCAGTTCTTGTTTTGTCCAATTCAGAGTAGAGTTGGAACGCATTGAGACTCTCAGTTTGCACAAGCATTGGAATCGTAACTCCATCAAATAGAGTATCAAGTTCCTCTTCTGAAAGCCCAGCCTTCTTCCAGGCTCGGCGGACAAGTGTCTTCTTTGCCATTGTCATAACCATCTGCTGGCGAAGTGTTTCACGCATGCCGAGCATAGCCGTTGCAGGAACTCCTTCAACGTCAATGACTCCGACGACACCATCTTGCTTCAGCAAGTCAGTGAGGGTCGAAACACGGTCCTTCTTCCACTGTGCAGCCTTTGGAATCAGAGAATCACCTCCACTCGAATCGATGGACCCATTGAGGTCTTCACGTAGAATGAACGAATGTTGCCAGAGCCACGCTCAAGTTTACTGGTGACACGCTTCCAAACCTCCACACCATTCTGAGTAAGTGCATCTATGCCTTGATCACGTGTACCAACAACAGTGTGGAATGTAACCTTGTCACGACTTCGAACAATTGCGACATCCTTCAGCCCAGATGCAATAGCTGCCGGGTCTGCAACAGGTGGTACTGGACGTGGCATTTTTCCACGAGGACCTAGAACCACACCAAGGAATCGACCGATTGGACCCATATGTGGAATTTCAGAAAGGAAGAAATCGTGGCGATTGGCCAACTTACGAGCCTTTTGCCGTGTTCCACCCAATTCTTCAATCTTTGTTGGATCAATCACAATTATTCCAGCATCCTTGGCCTTGGTAGCCATTTCACCTTCGGCGAACATTGCAATGCTCGGTGATTTTCCTCGGCCAGCAGGAAGACGAATTTCTTCCTGAATCCGGTTTGATGGATTCTTCAAATCGACGTCCTTGATGGTGAATGCGAATTCCACCGTTTCTACGAATTTTCGCTCAGGTGCTTCGGAAAGCGCCTGTTCGATTGCTTGTTTGATATTATTTTCCATATTTCTCACCCCCGCGGTCTACGAGGGTAATCCCTCTCCCGCAATCCGTGATCTTTAATCAGCTAAATTGTGAATCAAAATCTCCATTTTTTACTGCCGCAATGGCTTCCTTTGGGCGCATGCCTTCGACACTGACCCGCATGGACACACAGGTGCCCATGACTTCGAGGGCGCGAGCCTTCTGGGTCGCACCTGTGAGTTTGTCTTTCTTGGTCTCCGAGACCTCAATGACCTGTTGAATGGTCAAGTTCTCAGTGGAGGCATCCCACGAACCGTTGCACTTCTTCTGACCGAGCGTCTTGAGCACGGTGTGCGGGGTTTCGTTGCGGGCTGACATCGTAAACACTCCATTGAGGGGAACCGGGCGACCTACTTCCTGTATTTAACACGCGCGCGCGACCTCATATTACTCAGCAGCACGCTGCGTTACGCGAACTTGATCAGCACGAATCGTCATTGGGATTGGAATCGCAGCATCAAAGAGTTCGACAGTGACCTCTTCCTTGTTCTCAGCAACGTTGGTGACACGTGCACGTTCACCCTTGAACGCCGCAACTCGAATTTCGACAATATCTCCTTCTTCAATTCCTGCAGTTGCAGACTTCGGCTCAAGATATGGTGTCACATCACCTAGAGGAGATGTGCCTGGCAAAACCTTTCGGCAATTTTTCAAAGGTGTTGTTCGACCACCTGCACGGCCGATGAGTTTCTCAACGTGGTGGAATGCGCTGGCTTCAACGAAGACATATCCTCGCATCATGGTTGGACAAAGTACACCGAAAATTTCACTCTTGATATCTTGTAGAGAACCAGTCCCTGAAAGTCTAGCCTGAATCTCGCTTGCGACCTTCTGTTCTTGCCCCATCGTTACCTTGAGGATGTAGAGATAGGATGCGACGTCACCATAGAGTTCGCTGATTTGTGGAATGCTGTAGGATTTTGATTCAATTGATCCCGGGTCAACCCACTCTGAATTCTTGTAGAGTGTTCGCGGCTCAACTTCAGTACTTTCCGACATGAAGAGAATTGGTTTGACATCATTCAATCGATTTCCAAATTCTAGTCCACGTGCTTCAGCACTGCGGACATGGGTTAGATTTGCGGCAGGAATACCTGTGGCTTCTTCAATTCGCTTGGCGACAGCCTCAGTGTTATTTGGATCTCCGATTCCATACACTCCATCCCATGCTCCTGGGAAATCAGCAACTCCATCGGCTCGCTGCATCAGTAGAACCTTGTTTTCATGGCGAACGAATGCTATGAATGCATCTGAACCACTGTATGTTGGTGCTTCCTGAACGCTCTCTTGGGTTGAATCATTCTCATCCTCAACGACTTCAGAGATTTCAAGAGGTGCTTCCTCGGGAAGTGGGGATTCTTCTGCGATCATGGGTTCATCATCGGCTTCGGCATCATTATCTTCATCAATGTCAATCATTTCATCAACTCCTGAATCAATTGGTGAGCCATTCAAAGAATGAGGGTAGAACATTGTCCATCAGGACCAACATCACGAAGCCGATGAAACCCAGAACGAACATTCCGATTCCGCAGACGATACAAGTTTGGCGAAATTCAAGCGAACTTGGCTTGCGTGCCATCTTGATAATTCGGGCCCATGAACCCTTCCCTAGGCCCCGGATACCGGATTCAAGGTCATCTTGCCAAGACTGAACACGCTTCTCAAAAGCACCTGTTTGGTCGCTGTTTGCATCATTGCCACTGGACATGGTTCAACCTCAGAGGTGCCTCGCGACCTGCCAACCTTTCTTAAACAATCCGAGTCCGACGTAGTCGGTATTAATGCGTCAAAGCCTCAGTTAACGAACTCAATTGTTCGATTTCTCAGCGTTCGAAGTTGCTGATGGGCTGCGGCTCCGAAAATCTGTTGACTCTTTACACCGGTGAGTACGAGCATAACTCGAATCTCGCTACCCATCGATTGATCGACCGTTGCACCCCAAATGATTCGGGCATACGGATTAATCTTCTCGCGGATTTGCTGAGCACAGGCTTCAGCTTCACCAAGTGTGAGATTAGGGCCACCGATGACGTTGACCAGTGCCCCGCGGGCGTCACTGACATCAATGTCGAGGAGTGGACTGTCCAAAGCTTCGAAGGTCGCCTCCTGGGCTCGGTCTGGACCACTGGCCTCACCGAGACCAATCATGGCCATTCCACCACCATTCAGCATCACAGAGCGTAGATCCTCAAAGTCGAGGTTCACCAGTCCTTCCTTGGTCACCAGTTCGGTGACACCAGCAATACTGCGCATGAGGAGTTCATCTGCGACTCGGAACGCCGCTTCAATTGGCAAATCTCGAACACCATCTACTGAGAGTAATTTCTCGTTGGGGAGGACAACCACAGTGTCGCAGACTTCTCGAAGCCGCTCAAGTCCCCACTCTGCATTTTGTCTACGTAATGTGCCTTCGGATTCGAATGGGTAGGTCACGACTGCAATGGTTAGTGCGCCCGCTTCTTTAGCCAAGCGTGCAACAACGTGAGCTGAACCCGTTCCAGTTCCACCTCCAAGTCCGGCGGTCACAAAGGCCAAATCACAATCTTCGACAGTCTTGATGAGTGCGCGCTCCGATTCGTAAGCTGCTTTCTCACCCTTTTCAGGATCTCCACCCGCCCCTCGACCACGTGCTGTGCGTCCGATCAACATCTTGTTGTCAATGCCGACTTTGATCAGGTGCTGGGCATCGGTATTCACCGCATATCCACGCACAGAATCTTCGTCTAGCAATCCGGCTGCATTGAGGCGGTCCACAGTGTTCCCACCACAACCACCACAACCGAAAACTCGGATTCTAGGTTGGAGGGATTTCAGAAGTTCGTGCAATTCAGCATTGTTTGCTGAAGGTGCTCCCTTGGTGACGGTCCCATCCGTTTCTTCTTCATCATCTTGCAATTCCAATACCCTATCAATTAGATGGCGCATGATGTCAGGCTCGCTGTCGGTAAGATAACCGTTCCGACCAAAAATCAAGCGAGAACGCGATTTGTCGACCCCTGAAAAAAATCCGAGGGTATGGTCGCAGTCAACCTTTTTGTGTTCCAATCAAAGTGTGGGAAGACTCATGTTGGAGGTCAATTCTGGCCCAATCATGCGCGTGCGTGTGTTTTGGGTTCTTTCCCTGCTTCTATTCTGCGCTTGGTCGGGTACCCCCATCGCTCTGGAAGATGAGGTTGTAGAGTCATCCGCACCGACCAATCAACAACAAAATTGGAATCAAGCGAGTCGTCCAATTTGGCAATCTGGTTGGAGCCCACAAATTTGGCAACCCCAACCTACAGGCATGCTATGGGAAGTGGATTTTTCTCCCGATGGCCAGATGATTGCTGCCGTTGACATTTCCACCAATTTACTCACTGTGTGGAATAGTACTGATGGCAGGGTCATTTTCCATGCCCCTCATGCCAATTCACTGGTGGATGTGGTTTGGTTAGACAACAGCCACGTTCTTGTCGCAGATGGCGGTGCTCGCTGGTATAGTTTTGAGATCATAGATGATGGTAGTGTTTGGCCGATGAATTCAACCTCATCGCGCACGGGACTCTGGACCGCTGATTTAACAGGGAATTATGACGGTTCTTTATGGGGACTCGACATCACTCAAGATCGCAGCCGACTGACTTTTTGTGGAGCGATTAATGACCCCAATATCGGCGGCGAAGTCGTCGTTGCCAATGCTCAATTTTTCATCGATGGTTCGACCCCAGACAATGGCCACGTATACACCAATGATTGGGGGGCAGATTGTGCGATATCGAACAATGGGACTTTCGTCGCTGCATTGAATCGAGTTTTTGATTCTGCCATGGGCACATATCATGACACAGTCACCGGATGGGATGTACAGGGCAACACATTATCTCAATCGTGGACGCGAAATGTTGCTGGAGGTGAAGCAATGGCTTGGGCCATTGATTTCTCACCACAGGGTCAAACTTACACGATTGCATACAATCGACCCAACGAAGGGGTCATCACCGATTTCTTTTACGACAGTGGCGCCATCAATTGGTATTCACCCATACCTCAAAACGTCTCGAGCGTGCGATGGTCTCCAAACAGCAATGCCCTCGCAGTGGGCCTCCATGATCCTGGGCGGTTGTTGATGTTAGATTCAGCAGGAGGAATACTCTCAGATTACGGATGGCATGGTGTCGTTTGGAATAACAAACCCTACCCGTCTGATGTCACTGCGATTGCAATCGATGATCAAGGCCTTCAATATGCCACATCGGGTAAAGATGGGGCCCTTGAGATTCACAATATTGATTCTAATTTACAGTTGAAAATTCATCGCCGCTTCAGTCCAGATTACGTCCGTGAAATTGACATCCATGCCAATGACCCATTCATTGCCTTCGCGGAATCGAGCGGTGTAGCCACGGTTCGTGATTATCGCAGTGGAGGAATCACGAGGCAGTGTTTCCATCCAGACTTCGATCAGCCCATTGGCGAATATCCATTCGCGAAGAGTGTGGTAATGCACCATCAATTTGTCATCGTTGGTTTTTCAGATGGCACCATCGTTGCTTGCGGTGATGATGGCAAAGAGGTGTGGACTTGGAGAGTCGGTCAAAATCATCCAGCCATGGAGTCTTTCGGACGAATTGATATGCACCCCACACAAAACCTACTCGCAATTTCATGGACACAGAATTATTCCAGCACAGGCGTTGCTGGAAAGGTATCAATCCTGGATCTTGATCAAATGGCTGAAGTGACCGGTTGGGAATATGCAACCGAATATTGGACATTGGAATTCAGTAATGATGGTGTTTGGCTTGCCAGTACAGGACAGGATGGTTCTGTGCACCTGTGGTTGACCGAAGACCCAGATCCAGCACTGTGGACCGATAATGGTGTCCAGTATAGTCACTCAAACTACACTGGCGTGGTTTCATGGCATCAAGAGATACACGCTTTCATGACTGTAGGATGGGATGGACAAGCTATCGTTTGGGATGCTGATAATGGACAGCAGATGTTGTCTTTCCAGTTTACCGACGAAGGGTTCGGTGCCGGATTCACATCTGGATCGTTTCTAATCGTCGCCAGTGGTGATGCATCCAACAGCGCATCCGGCCAACTCGAATTCTATGATGGCCTCAATATGACACAATTGTCGACCTGGGCGGTTGAAGGAATTCCACGCGGTTTTGTCATCGATCACACCGGCGGTCTTATCGTCGCCAATCACACAGGTTCGTGGTGGCTAATCATACCCGATTCAGATGGTGATGGTGTCATTGATGAAAACGATGCATTCCCACAGAATTCATTGCAATGGATAGACACCGATGGTGACGGGTTTGGTGACAATAACGCACCAGGTGCCGGTGGAGATGGTTGCCCCACTGTTTGGGGAACATCTTCGATTGATCGCGGTGGTTGCCCTGATACAGATGGAGATCAGTGGTCTGATGCAGATGCTGATTGGCCAGTTTGTGTCCTCAATGGTGGATATGGCGATGCTTGGCCTGATGATCCCAATCAGTGGTGTGATTCTGATGGTGATGGATTTGGAGATGAATATTACTTCGAAACGGATTCAACAACTGGTTTGAGAGTCAATCAATATGGTGACGCATTCCCAGATGATTCAACCCAATGGCTGGATCAGGATGCAGATGGTATCGGTGACAATTACACATATTCTCTTGATTCCAATGGTTTGCGCACTGAACAGCATGGCGATGCGTTCCCAACAAATCCACTACAGCACCAAGATACCGATGGTGATGGATGGGGCGACATCTATTCTTGGATTGAAGATATGAACGGTTTGCGTGTTGAAGAAGGCGACGCTTTCTTCCTCGACCCATTGGCATGGTCTGATTTGGATGGTGATGGTTGCCCAACAGCTTCTGACACGGGTTTGACAATTGACAATCATCCAGAGGATGCAACTCGATGTGATGAAGCATTGGATTTCGACTTACCTGCTCAATTGAATCTCGACATTGCCGGTAGTGAAACGTCTTGGACCATATCTGTAGATTGGAAATCCACGATTGAGAGTACAGACCACGTCTCAATCTACGGTTTGAGTTGGAATTCAACAGAAGGAATGGAGCATCTATTACTCAATATCGAGCCACCCGGCGCCATCGCATGGTGGACTGAAAATAATCCTGATAGCGAACCCTTGCATGAGGTGATTGAGCGAGCACGCGGTGCCGACCACGATCGATTGACACTGCGCCTCATCAGCACGTCGAGCGATGGTCAAACACTGGAGTATTGGGTAAATTCTACTTACGAACTTGAGCCGGAGCCAGAACCCGAGCCAGAGCCAGAGCCTACATGCGTTGAGGGGGAAACTCGCCCTGCCGGAGATGGCTGCAATGATTGCGTCTGTGATGAAATGGGATGGACTTGCACTGAGAAGGCTTGTTCATCAACTAGCGATGCATCATCAAGAGAGGGCCTTTCCATGGTTGCATGGTCTGGAATCATCATTGGTCTTCTCGCTGTTTTGGTTCTTGGCGTTCTGTTCATGCGGCGCTCAGGCACTGCATCGGAAACCATGTCCACGCCAACACCGACTGGAATCCATGCGCCTTGTTCCACATGTGGCGGCCCTGCACATGAGGCCGTTAACAATGGGAATCGGTGGACCTGGTGCCCTACCTGTCGACAATGGTTGACCTATCTTGGCAAAGAATAGTCAGGCTGTGCCACCACGGGAATACTCGTGATAATCGATTGAAGGTTGAAGCGTATCGATGGCCGCCTGAAGTTTGGCATTGGCCGCCTGCTCTCCCGCTTCGATTGACGCAATTTGACGATTCAGTTCACGGTTGGATGCATCAAGTGCAACGGATGCCTTCGCTGGAAGGGCCAACTCTGGCTTCAACCATCTGGAGAGATTGGAGAGTAATGTTTCCAATGGCTGTGCTTCAGTATTCTCTGGCTGTAATTGAAACGATTCTCCAACACGATTGACAGGACCAACTGAAATCAAAATCTTCGCTAGAGATATTCCTAATTTTCCAGCACCCTTGAGAGTAGATTTGATTTTCTCATGTGCTTCGAGTGGACGCCAGTAGGCTTCAATCAGATGTGGCTGAACTTTTCGTGCACGCTTCCAATGTGAGAGTGCCGCCCGCAGCGCTCCCTCGTGCGCGCGCACGCGCCCGCGCTGAACTTCGTCTCCCGCCTCAGCCTTGCTAGCCGTTCGAGATTCTTCACGCATACCGTTCGAGCGTAGAAGTTTAGCATACCGCCTTCGAGCTTTCACTAGCATCGATGCTGCCGCTCGACTCTCTTTCCACTTGGTTCGCATTTCTTGGATACTGGCAAGATCGCGTAGTGCTGTGACGAGATGACCCTGTTCAGCTAGGGTTTTCCCTTTTTTTGATAACAATAGATCACTCAATTCAGAGGCCATGACCTCACTGATTTCGAGACGACCATCCTGAACATAGCGCCGGTATTGGTCGATGACCGTTGCAGGGTCACCCATTCCGAACAGTAGACCACCTGGCCTTACTTCCTTCGTTTGACGGTCTTACGCTTGACAGTCTTGCGCGCAACCGCCTTCTTCTTCTTAGGTCCAGAGTCATCGTCCCAATCATCATCTTCGTCATCGAATTCATCATCATCATCATCATCATCATCTTCGATTTCTTCAACTTTTTCAGTTTGACTCTTTTTATCTCTACGCTTTCGGTCACGACCTTCTGATTTGGCAAACGGATCATCTTCATCTAAGCGCTCTGTAGCGCCATCTGAAAGTGACGACATATCATCTCGAACATCATCAGGAGATCCTGCATCAGATGAATCTCCTCCGCCCATGAATTCTCGCATCCAATCTTCTTCATCATCCTCTTCGCCTTTCTTCTTCTTGCCATCGCCTGAAGCCATTAGCACACTCATCATCGTGAGGATTAGCAAGACAACATTGATTCCACCGAGTGCATAGACCATCAGATAAACGCCTTCGTAGTAACTCTCTTCAGCAGTATCAACTTCTACTGGGGGTTCAAACACACTCTGGCCGATACATGCCGATTCGTAATCTACAATGGTGCGAACACAATTGTCAACTGTGAATTGGGTATTCCATTCTTTCTGGTTACCCGATGAATCTGTAACACGGATGTACACTCGTTGGGTGAATCCCAGGTCATGGAAGGTCGATGCTGGCTCCCAAATCTCAAAGACCTGAGTATTGGAATCTGTGGAATAACTGGTCAAATCAGTGACAGCAGTCCATTCCGTTTCGCGCATGAGGTTGTTCTCATAGTACCTGAATTTGATCTCGACCGCAGAAATTCCAACATCATCGGACACCGCTCCATAGACGTGGATTTGTTCACCGTAGAGATAGAGACTGTCTGGGCTTGGTGCATAGACCTCGATGGTTGGCAACAATGAATCAATTGCCCAACCCATGACATCGATTGTAACCATATTCTGGGAGACATCCGAGATGATAATCACCGCATGAATATCTGCAGTTTGCATATCGCTTGTGATTTCAAAATTGAATCGATATGCATTGGCCACACTTCCTTGAAGGGGTTGCGCTCGAACAGTTGAACCACGTTCTGTGAAGAATTCACCACTGAGAATGGTTCCAAACTCATCTACTTCAAAGTCAGAGGTTGTGAGATCTAGAATTGGATATTCACTCAAAGGCTCATTTGAGTAGATTCGCAATTGGTAATCACCTGCACGCAAAGCATTGACAACTTCTCCATCTTCAGTTCTAATCACTTCAATTGTCACTTCAGGGGAGGTGGTATCTTCAACGACCTCACGTGCATTCATCGACATCGAAAATTGGGTATTTGCATTTCCGTATTGGTCCGTCATTGTGACGGCATACCATGTGTTCTTGTCGAGATTATCAGCAAGTGGAATGGCTCTTGTGAAATCCGGGACATTGTTGTAAAGGGCTTCGACCGGTTCAAGGATTGGTTCCCATCGGTCATCCAATGTCACGTCCCCACTCATGAGTGTCTCGTTCCCATCGAATGGGTCGGTTTCACATCGCCAAATTTGGTATGTTTCTCCAGATTCAGACATCGAGTTGACCCAGCGTAGCAGAGTAATTTTTTCACCCGCTTGATCGGTCATGTATGCATCCTGTAGGAAGGCCAAGTCGGGCTGGCGAGTATCTTCATCAATCGGTCCCCAACAGTTCTGCATGAAGCGCAAATCTTCGTATGGTTGCGATGAGAGGCTGTAACGTGCAAGACTGGATACGCAGTAGTAACTGGGTTCGTCGACGTCATCTTCAATCGGGATGGTGACCGTTTCTACAGAATCTGGAACAGTGGCAATCAGTTCAGCCACCAGTTCTAGGTTTGAAAGAGAAGTCAATCGTACGCTAGATCTCCAAACGTGATATTGTTCACCTTCCACGCCAAGTTGGTCCGTCCACGTCACGGTTGTCAGTCCACTACCCAAGTATTCAGCATAGACATTGGTCGGTTCAGCGACCCATGGCGTGAAGGTATCTTCCGCCACTGCACCAATACCTTCGGAGATGATACTGTTGTGATTTCCATTTGTATCGGAGGCAGTCACTGCGTAGAAGGCAAGACCGAGCATACCACGTTCCACTTCGTGACGATAGGTTTCATCGCCATCACCAGCCGTTCCAATCATTTCAACGCCAGATTCAGATGTATCATTAATCTGTGAACCAGATCGCCAGATGTGGTATGTTTCACCCTCTTCAAGTTCAATATCGGTCCAAGTAATGGTTGTATTTCCAGTTCCTCCAGCAGGTTCAGCCTCAAAGGAAGCAGCAACACCCTGAACGGATTCAGGTGCAACGTTGTCCTCATGAATGGAGTTTCCAAGTGTATTTGTCCCCAAGAATCGAACATCTTCGTATCCAAGGTAGATGTAGGTTACCGAGTAGTATACATCAATGTCAGTCTCGGTTGGTACAGTATAACGGAAGGATGTCTCACCGGCACTGAGTTGGGCAATTTGCGAATGCGGCATTGATCCCCATGTTTCTCTTTCTGCCAATGCCATATGGCGATAGACCGAAATTTCGTAGGCTGCTTCTCCAACCTCTGGTAGACTATCTGGAACGATTGTGTTTAGATTGACCCAACTGATGTCGGTGACGCTCAGTGATTCCACATAGTTAGCCTGAACGAAAAACGGTGCAGTGATCTCGTTAGTGAGTTCAGATACACCCTCAGAAACATTGGCCTCTCCGTGAATGTAGTTGCCAACATGAGATGGCGAATACGTGATGCCATCGATATCATACTCGTAATTATTGGTCGAGTCACCATCGTCATTATTTTCGAAATATGTTACAATGGCGTAGTAATAGGTGCCGTTTGTTCCGGCTGGAAGTGGGTATGTTTCTGAGAACATCATGCCTGAACAATCGCCAGGGTTGACAGATGCACACATCGACACATTTGCCCATGGATTTAGATTGATGACAACAGAAGCATTCAGTGGTGCATTATGCCGATATACAAGATAACGAGAATCTTGCATTTGCAACATCAGTGGATAGTTTTCTGTGACAATATTACTCCATTGCACTGTTGTTGTTTCAGTGACGCTGTCAAAATAAGCCCCGATATTTTGAGCTTGTAATTCAGCATCATCACTGGATTCTCCGGATGCAGTAACAGGCGGAACCCAAGTGATTAGGGATCCTAGCAACAGGGCAATCAAAAGCATTGGAACACGAGAATTCGTCTTACGCATGGCTTCGCCTCGGCTCCGCCCTGCCATTGTGGCCCATTTGAGTCTGACGGCTTCAAACCCGCCTATAGGCGGGTTGGATTAGTGTATCTTATTCACCATCGAGGAGTTCCTTACGAGATGAGGAGGCACGAGTCAAAAACGTCCAAATTCCACCCAACAATGAAATCATCAAAACAGCGCTCAGTGCATTGATTTCACCGAATCCAACTAGATTGGCAATTACATCAGGAATTTCAAGGTCAGCGGTGCCTTGGAATGCCATGATTGCACCCAAAAATATGCCCACAAAAGTGGTCACGAGGCGATCCGCCCGACTAAAGCCGCCGTAATTGCGGTCGAGTCCCACAGATTGTGCCTGTGTCCCCATGTATGAACCGAGCAAAGTCATGGTTGCAGCAGCCCATCCCAACCAATGAACTGAAATCCAAGCAGTGTTGATTCCGATGGCAATTAACAAACTCAAATCGACCAAGCGATCAATTGTGTGGTCTAACCAATCTCCATATTTTGACACTTTGTCATAGGCCCGCGCAACGGCACCATCCAGTGCATCCAACTCAGCGGCGACGAACAACAAAGCGAAGGCTCCTATCAGTCGCCATCCACCATCCGAATCTCGTCCAGCTGTAGCGAGAAGATAGCAAGAACCCGCGGCAAATAACACACTAATCCATGTCAGTGTAGCGGGGTCTACATTCGCCATTCGATCGACGAACGGTTTCAGGAGTTTAGTATGCCAAGACCTTGCTTTCTCAAATGCCAATCAATCATCTCCATGAATTTGGTCAATCCAGTCGATACCTTCGTTTGGCCGACGGGGTTTGAACCCATCTGTTATCCAGCGCTCTGCACTCGCAATCATTGCCTCAGGTCCGATTGCCGAATCCAATTCAAGGCAGGGCGAATCAAGACATTCTGCAGAGATGACTCCAATCAACTCACACTCGACATTTTCATCAATTTTTGACTGCGAATAATCGCGTTCTGATAAGCGCTCTCTCAGAACAGTGGGATGACATCGAATGAGGATGATTGCATCGATTGGAAGTAGGTGTGACAGATGACCGTCAACAAGGAGGACCCCCTCAGTCGGCCATTCCATTGTTGAGGCTAATTTATCCAAATCGATTGGCGCCGCACCGTCGTCCTCAATGCCCCCAATACAATTGTATTCTTTTGCCATTTTTTCCACGGTTGTGGTATTGATTGTTGAAGTCGAACAAAAAGTGGTTTTGCCGACACCAGGGGTTCCAGTAACTGCAATGCGAATCCCACTCATGGCCACACCACATTCATCTTAACGCAGGCGATATCCAAGAACTTGCAACCCCGTTCCTAGAGCACCGAGGAAGATGATGACAGGCCATGCCAGTGTGACCTTGACACTGTAATCTACATCGACGCTAGATTCGGTTCCACCGAACGATTGCCCATCGACGGGATAATACACATCATCACCAATATCGAACGTGAACGTCTTTGCATCTTGCGAACTTGGTCCACCGGCTGCAAAGTTCGTCGTTGTGGGGCCACATGTACTCGAAATTCCGTCACTGGGGGAACATCGCTGATATTCTTCCTCGTTCACCAATCCAACCCAGACATCCGAATCCCATGTGATCGTTAATTCAGGACTAATCAGTGCCGATGGAATTGCACTCTCTGTGAGTGGTTCATCAGCGAATCCAACGGCAGTTCCTGTCATCGGAACGGGTACGTTTTCAATTGAATCTTCGTAGGTATATCCAATCATTCCACCAATCATGAGAATCGCGCAAATCCCGCTGACGATGAGTAAGATGACGCGCTTCATGGTGCCGGCACATCCTGAATGAGTAAGAATGCGACTGCCATTATCGCATAGGTTCCTAGCAGCATTGCACCCTCAAGCCAGTTGCTCTTTCCATCCGATGCGATTGCATTTGCAATCAATACCGACAGGAAGACGGCAATTGTTTCAAACATTCCGAATTCAAAAGTCAATGGAACATCCACCAACCACGCAATTAGAATCATCAGTGGAGCGACGAACACCGCAATTTGGGTCGAGGAGCCAACCGCGATTGCGAAGGACAAATCCATCTTGTCTCGCTTTGCGACAGTGACAGCGGTGAAGTGTTCAGCCGCATTTCCAAAGAACGGTAAGAGAATGACACCAATGAACAGAGGTTCTAGACCGAGGGCGTCTCCGCCTTCGGAGACGGAATGGACGAGAATCTCAGCCATCCAGCCCAGAATAATTGTAGAACCCAACAAGAGGGTAATCGCCTCACGTTGCGACATTCCTGGAGATTCGTGCTCGTGTGTACCATCGGTCGCAAATAACTCATGATGCGTGCGCAGTTGGAACAGTAGGAACAATCCATACAGGATGATTAGGATCACCGCTGCGACGTGAGATAGGTCGACCAAACCATCCACTTTTTGACTCTCTTCGGGAAGAAATCCGTATGCAGTAGGCAATGTCAGGGTGATGACTGCGAGTAGAAGTAACGACCCATTCGCTCCCACTGCAGCAGTCGAGAACGATTGCACCTTGTGATGAATTCCACCCCATACAAACGCAAGACCGAGAACGAGCAAAAGATTGCCTAGAATTGAGCCAATCAATGAAGCTTGAACAATCTGAACCATATCATTGCCAGTCTCGGTATCATTGTTTGCGAAAGCCTCAGCAGCTGCAAAAATCGCCATTCCAGCAATAATCATCTCTGCCGCATTTCCAAATGTTGCATTCAGTAACCCACCGATGGATTCACTCGTGCGCAATGCGATTTGTTCGGTGGCTTGACCCATGATGAAAGCGAGAGGCATGATTGCGACCATAGATGAGATGAATGTCAGGACAGGATCATGAGTTACATATCTTGCATAGAGAGTGATTGGAATGGCCAAAAGGAGTATGTTCAATTTCACCTTCAGTGGATTGAGTGCATCTAGCATCTCACCCCAACCTTCGAACTCTTGTTCATCGATAGCCGTATCTTCGGACATCTCACTCAAGCCTGCCTGAACACAACTCGTCCATGAAGGCATCCCTTAACCAATTGACATTGGAGTATAATTTCCCCATGACTCCAGATTTCTCGTGTCACAATGGCTTGGGGCTGTTCTAGAGTTACACATGACAGGTCCCTTTGGCAACCAGATTGCATAATTTGCATCCTGATCATTTCCAGGGAAATCAGTGGTGATGAAATTCGCCCCCGTTCCCAATGCGAGTTGGAAACGGGAATAATTCGCCTCTTGCGCTTCGTGAGTTGCTTCATCGGGGCGTGACCGAACCATGAATCCTAAATCCGAGGCGTTTCGAAGTCGGTCTCCGTGTGTTTCTGGATTGACAAAAGAGATGACACTCGCTAGAGAATGGTTCTCATCTACAATTGCAAACATTGTTTGATTCTCCAATGTTGGATTCCGTTCGATATAGAGATCTCGAATCTCAGTCTTGTCCAGTAGAACGAAGAGAGTCTTCCCTCGACTCTCCTCCAATGTTGGCCAGCCTTCAGTGGTGATTGCAGTTCGCAAATCAGGTGAATTCCCCAGCACATCTGTTGGTGTGATGGTTTTGTTTGAGGGCCAAGTTGCTGCAATTTCCTCTTGAATCATTTCTAAGATATTCAATTCATCAACAACGACGGGCAAATTTTTCGGCTCGACAAAAATCCACAGGGGTACGTGCTCCGGATTCTCAATAGACCAGTTGAGAAGTATGTTCATGCAACCTGCAAACCCCTCACAATTGGTCGAGGGGTCTAGTGTTGTGTGATAAACTCTCAAACCAATGCCGGGAATGTAATGAACATCCAGTTCGAATTGCCTGACACCCAATCTGTCTGCCTGCACGTCGAGTTCTGCATGAGTGTAGTTGTTCTCTGGGTCGAGGATTGAGACACCTGGTGTTTTGACATGATACGAATTGTGAGTCCCCTTCATAGTGAGATGATTGAGGCGAATTTCCTCTAATGGCGGCTCAGGCGCAACTTCATCTTCTCCGAAGCAACCAGAGAGAGATGTGAGTAGTAGAAGGGTTACCAAACTGAATGCAGTTCCCTTCATCACTACCACCTACACGTTCTCATAGTACGCTTGGACGGCATTTTCCAGTTCATCAATTACAATCGATTCGTTGACAGTGATTGTCTTTCCATCTCGACGTAATGGACGACCGTCGACCCACATATCGAGACAGTCCCCATTGCTGTAAATCAGATTTGCAAGCAATCTTCGTCCGTCTTTTCCAATCGGCCTCATGCGGATATCATTGAGATTCCAAGCAACCCAATCCTTTGAACCTCTCACTCCCAATTCGTAGGTGTGAACAGGATCTAGCAATGTTGCATCCCAGTGATCATGTCGTTGAATCAAACTGGCCGCTTTCATCTCAGAACGCATATCCAGTGCATTGTTGCTTGCCGCACCATCCGTTCCCAAACGAACATCGACACCGGCTTCAATCATCGCTGGATAGGACATGGTCCCACCAGTGGCCAATTTCTGATTGCTAACAGGGCAATGAACTGCGTGTGCATCATGTTCGGCAAGAATACGCATTTCACGTTTTGTGACCCAACCACAATGGGCACAAATCGTACCTTCTTGGAAATAGCCAATGCTGTCTAAATATTCAATGGGATACATGCCATGTTTTGCATGACAATCGGCGACTTCTTGACGAGTTTCAGAAGTGTGAATACTCAGTGTACACCCAGTTGCATTGGCAACATCAGCAGCCCTTTTCAGTAACTCTTCGCTGCATGAATAAACAGAATGTGTTGCGATTCCAAAAGACACTCGTTCTGGTGCTGAGGAACCACTTCGAACCAACCCTTCGACATGCCTTAGAGCATCACCTGATCCGGCTTTGAAATTCGGTGTCAATCCATCGGTAATCGGACCACATACAACACCCCGAAGGCCACTCTCTGCGAGAACTTCACCGACCACTTCAGGGTGGTAATACATATCACAGGCGAACGAAGTTCCTGTGGCAATGAGTTCTGCCGCAGCAGCTTTCGTCCCAATTTCAACGAATTCCGGTGTCAGTCCTTTTTCAGTAGGAAAAATACTCTCCTCTAACCATCGCATCAATGGCAATCCTTCGCCCATCGAACGATTCAGAACCATTGCCAAATGAGTATGCCAATTTTGGAAAGATCTGGTCAGTAATCGCCCACTCCCATCTACCTGAAATTCGACATCTTCGTCACCGATGCTTCGAAGCCAATCCCCATCGGGTCGAAGAATAAAATCACCATGATGGGGGTGCCCATCAACGTCGATTAGCCAAGAATCGGTGTATCGGACAAGCCCACTCGTCTCGTCCGCCATGGTGGGTTGAGAAAATCGACCCTCCATCAGTGTTCTTGCCTCAACTTGAAATCAGTCCCTTCAATGGACGGTCCATGTCGGACCCCTATCGCACACTCGGGGTCTCCAAAGATGCCCCACATGCGGAGATTAAACGCGCCTTCCGAAAGTTGGCGCGCCAATATCATCCGGATCGCAACCCGGATGACTCCGCTGCCGAGGAGCGATTCAAGGCTGTTCAGAATGCATGGGAGATGGTGGAGACGCCTGAAAAGCGTCGTAAATTCGATGAAGAGCAGCAGATGAAACAGGCTTTCGGTGGCATGGGTGGAATGCCTGGCGGCATGGGTGGGGTGGGTATTGACGACCTTCTTCGGCAATTCATGGGTGGTGGTGGACGTCCACAGGCTTCACCGTTTGCTGGACAACCACGTTCAGCCCCTCCCCAATCTGCAAAAGGCGCAGACATTTCCGCACCGCTTGATATTGAAATTGAGCGTGCATTGGACGGAGGTAAAGTGCAGTTCACACACAATCGATTGATTCGTTGTTCTGAATGTAATGCAAGAGGTTGCGTTCATTGCACAAATCTAGGTGTTCGACGTAAGAAAACCCGCCTCACACTCAATGTTCCAAAAGGTGCGAAGCATGGACAACAACTCAAGTTGCCAAAGATGGGCAATGAACATCCAACGGGTGAACCCGGAGATTTGACCGTTACACTTCGAATTGATGCAGAAGAAGGACGCCGTTGGGAGGGAGAACATCTCATCCAAGAAGTCGCAGTTCCATACTCCACCCTCATGCTTGGTGGCGAGATTCGAGTGCTGACACCAGTAGGAAAAACGGTCTCAGTAAAAGTCGCCGCAGAGACCCGAATCGGTGATCGGAAAAGGCTGCCAAAAATGGGTTATGCTGGCACCGATCTTGATATCGAATTCACGCTCGATGAACCCGAGTCCCTAACCCCTGCACAGAAAGCTGCTTTGGAGGCTCTCAGGGACACGGGCATGTGATGGACACGCCCTTATACCCGTCTCTCCGGCCTACGGCCGGCGGACACGATGAGGGACTTCTCTGACGTGGCAGATTTTGCTGTTCGCAATCGTACGAAATTCCATGTTGCAATCGTCTTATTTTCGATTGTGATGGTTCCTGGTTTACTGCAAACTCTCACTCCAATCGATGTCAATTCTTACGATATGGATACCCCTGAAATGGAAGCAGAGAAAGTCATCAATGACGAATTTGCATCCAAGGAATTGACAGTCGGCTTTGTGGTTTCAATTCGCGATCCAACATTCATTGAAAATGGCAATCAAGCACCACATGTAGACGCTGATGGCAATCCAGATCGATTGGCTTTACCCACTCCAAATGAGATTGCCCCCTTCCAAGGGGACAATGAGGGTTTTTCAGGTGACGGAATCCCCGAAGGCGGTGTCTTTAATTTGACATTTCTCCGTGAACTTGAGCAGAAAATTATGATTGCTCGAACCGATCCTCTTGCAGAATTTTACCGTCCGATTGTGAGTGAATTGACCGGGGAAAGTGCAAATGGCACTCTCTCATTGTTTGAGCAATTTGAAGCATTCATGGACAATCGTTCATTGTTGACACGTTCAGCAATAGATCCGTTTGGCAATATCGTGCCACCCCTCACAAATTGGTCTGATTGTGGGGTATTGGAATGTTTACAATTTTCAGATGAAAACGTGACACAGGCCCACATTGATTTGGCAGCCAATCGCATGATTTTGGCTAAACCCAGCGTCTTCTTGCGTTGGACAACTACCGATCGTGCTTTTCTCCCCGATTCAACAAGTCCAGTAATCGGTCCAGTTGGCGGTCAGGTTGGGGAGGATGGTACCTTTGAGAACGCGATTTGGATGCCAGGGCGTTGGTCTGCATCATCAACATGGATTCTAATTCAATTGGATAAAGAAGACATGATTTCTTCAGGCTATACCTTTGTTTGGAGTGAAGCTCGAACCGAACCAGGGTCAATGACTTGGCACGGTTTGGATTTGTATACCACTCCACCGGCACTGTCTGCTGAAGAATGTGAGAAGAGTAAGCAATCAGGTGAAGGTCCATGTTCTGCAGATTGGGCACTGCTTCACCTTGAACA
>Ga0208765_1000384_pt1 | contig 29181 bp, 33 predicted proteins | sample ETNtaG_2_FD_185783 | JGI IMG/M metagenome (GOLD analysis project Ga0208765, IMG submission 185783) | Marine microbial and viral communities from oxygen minimum zone, Eastern Pacific Ocean - ETNP201406SV203 (SPAdes) (version 2) | ecosystem: Environmental > Aquatic > Marine > Oceanic ...
GACTCGAGCGCCCTATTACCGAAGAGCAGAACAGAGCCAACGGACTCTCGGCCCACTATCCCGATGTCAGGTATTAGGCTTAGTTTATCTCGGTTTGATGCATAGTCAGCAGCAGGAATTGGTGCCGAAATGCAATCTCTTCGTAGGAGGTGCCCGGTTAGCCATGATGGGGGTGCTGACAATAACCTCCAATTTGCCCCAATTGTGTGGAAAACTGGGTCGCAATTGATGAATGACACCCTTCCAAGGACTCTCTCCCAAGTCATGATTTCACTGTCCAATGACCGGTAAAATTTGCCTATAATTAGTCGGAACAGTATTCATCGGCTCAAAATTCACATAAGTAGAGTCGCGCTTTACAGGTACCTGACCAGAAGATTCGATTAAACGAGCTAACGCGGTGCTATCGTAATCAACACTTGTTGTGCTACCTGCTACATGCATAATCTCCTCATTGCCAACTGTTCCATCTATATCATCGGCACCTGAATTAATTGCTATAGAGGAGAGATGGTCGCCGATATTCATTCTGTAAGCCTTGATATGAGGAATATTGTCAAGCATTATCCTCGATAATGCAATGACTCTGATGATTTCTTCTCCGGAAGCGAGGGAAGCCTCGGGCAGGCGGGCATTATCCGGCAAGAAGGGGTAGGGTACGAAGCACTGGAAACCGCCAGAAGAGTCCTGTTGGACCCTAATCTTGTCAAAATGAGTCATTCGATCATCAATAGATTCAATGGTTCCGAAAAGCATAGTGCAATTTGTTGGGATGCCAATGTCGTGGGCAATCTCGTGAATTTCGAGATATTCAGAGGATTTCTCCTTACCCATGCAAATTCTATCTCTTATCGAATCCACGAGTATTTCGGCACCTCCACCGGGAAGAGAGTTGAGTCCTGATTCCTTGAGAATCTGTAGAGTTTTTCTAATCGAAAGTCCTGATCGGGACGCGATATGCTTCACCTCAACAGCTGTAAGTGATTTAATGCTTATATCAGGAAATCTACTCTTAGATAATTTGTACATTTCGGAATAGTTGGTGATGGTCCATTCGGGATGAAGGCCACCGACAGCATGAACTTCGTCAATTATTCCGCTATATGGATCAATCCTGGAAACAAATTCATCGGCGCTTAGAGAATATGCATCACTGTGCCTTGACCCTTTTCTGAATGCACAAAATCGGCAAGCAAGGGTGCAGACGTTGGTAGTATTGACATGTAGATTATTGTTGAAGAAGACGAGATTGTCAAATCTAGATTGTTTAATCATATTTGCCAATGCAGATAGACCAGGTAGAGATGAGTGTCTATGCAAATCTGCACCCATTGTCTTGGAAATCCTACCAACGTCAATAATTCTAGCAAGTGTGTTTGAGAGCAGTGAGTCTTTTCTTATAGATAATGGAATGGACATTGTAGACAGTTTTACCCGCCAATCAATTTCTGACATAGATTGAATATGCATCTCTAATCCATCCGAACGATTGGCATGTATTGAACCACTTGCTAGGTAGTTTATGAAAATCTACGTTGAAAACTATCAATAGCCCTGACGCGGGAGTTTTGGTCGTGGGCGAAGGCGTGGATGAGAGGATTGCTGAACTCGAAGAAATGGCAAGACTTTGCAGAATTGATATTGTGAAGATGACAAACGCCGCAGGGGCTGGTCACCCCGGAGGCTCATTGTCGGCTATCGACTGTATGGTTGCGCTGTACGGAACTACTCTGAGATTCGACACGAACAATCCCAGATGGGAAGATCGTGACAGGTTCATAATGAGCAAAGGGCATGCTAGTCCGGCAATGTATGCAATTCTTCATCAGATTGGGATACTTGATGAACATGACTTAATGGGTTTCAGGACCCTGGGCTCTGTTTGTCAAGGCCACGTTGATATGAATTGGACAGAAGGCGTTGATTTCTCTGCAGGGAGCCTAGGAATGGGTTTGTCCTTCGGATTAGGGTGTGCACTGTCAGCCAGAATGGACTCTAGTGAAAGGAGTATCTGGGTCATGCTAGGGGATGGTGAAACCCAAGAGGGGCAAATTTGGGAAGCTGTCATGGCAGCAAATTATCACAATGTATCGAATCTACGAGTAATTGTGGATAGAAACAGGATTCAGAATGATGACTTCATGGATGTACAAATGGAGATAGGTGACATTGGAGAAAAGTTCGCATCCTTTGGTTGGGATGTGAGGGAAGTTGATGGTCATGACATGGCCGCTCTAGTGAAGGTTTTCAACTGGGCTGATTCTTCAAATGATAGTCCAGTTGCAATAATTGCAAACACTACAAAGGGAAAGGGCGTCTCATTCATGGAAGATAACCCCTCCTTCCATGGCAAGGCACCCAATTCTCAGGAGTTAGTTATTGCATTGGAGGAACTGTCATGAGTTCGCCATCGAATGGCGGAGCATCTAGGGAGGGTTATGGCAAGGCGCTTCTGAGACTTGCAGAAGACCCACGGGTCGTAGTACTCGAAGCAGATTTAGGCAAGTCAACGAAATCGTGTTACTTCCGTGAGCAATTTCCCGACAGGACAATTTCTGTAGGGATAGCTGAGCAAAATATGATGCTCGTAGCTGCTGGAATGGCCTCCTCTGGGAAAATACCGTTTGCCAGTACCTTCGCAATCTTCACGGAAAGGGCGTTTGAGCAAGTGAGAAATGGAATTGCACGACCAGGCCTTCCAGTGCACATTTGTGGTAGCCATGGTGGTATTCATACTGGTTCAGACGGGAGTAGTGCACAGTCAATAGAAGATCTTTCAGTATACAGAACCATTCCCAAGATGACTGTGATTCATCCATGTGATGATGTTTCGGCAGAAGAATTGACTGTACAGTTATTGGGCCTAGAAGGGCCTTCCTACATGAGAACTGCAAGAAATAAGGTCCCAAGAATGTATGATGATGAAAGTAAACTTGGTTTGCGCATTGGTGCAGGTTCGGTACTTATTGAGGGAAATGATGTGGCAATCATCGCATGTGGAGTAATGGTTGAACGCGCCCGAGAAGCTGCATTTATTCTATCCCAAGAGGGGATTGAGGGCACTGTGGTTGACATGCATACAATCAAGCCTTTGGATCGAGAACTGCTTGCAAGGCTTTCTGATCAATGTGGGTGCTTCGTTTCTGTGGAAGATCACTCGATAATTGGAGGGTTAGGTGGTGCGCTTTCGGAGTGGCTATCTACCAACAATCCACTGCCACTCGAAATGGTTGGCGTCAGGGATAGATTTGGTGAGAGTGGGGAGTCTTCAGATCTCATGAAGGAAATTGGTCTGACCCTAGAGGCTATTTGTGAAGCGGCCCGAAATTCTGTAAACCGAAAAAACGCTGCTTGAGAACGCACCCAATGGGGTTCATTTGATAGGGTCCTCGATTCCGAGAAATTACAATATGCCGGACCCAGATGCAGTTAGGCGCCTCCTTGAGGGAGATATTGATCCAGTTGAAATCGAAGAGGACCCGGAACTATATTCGATGGCAGAGAGGATATATGGTAGTGAAGCACTTGATGAAATGGGAGTTCAATCACCTCAAGTTGGCTCTTATCAAGAAGTGGCTGATTTTGGACAAATTTCAGACGACATCAGTCTTCCTGATTTCGTTCCAGATCTTCCTGACCTGAAGTTTGGTAAGCAAAAAGTTGGGGCAAAGAGGCGATTTTTTTCAATATTCACAGGTATTATTGGAATATTGGGGGTAATCATCAACAATATTCTCGGCGGAGGCTACATTCTTTGTTCAATTGGCGTTGCGGATTACCCATACATCTGCAACCCCAATCAGGGCAATTACAAGTTAGTCATTGAAAATGGTTATTCTTGGGAAAGGTTGCACACCACTGATGCATGGACTCAACCAATGGATTACGGGATTGTAGACGCCATACTGATTGGCTTTTTTCTGCTCATAGCCATTTTCGGGTTCTTCAAACCTAGGAAATCAGTACATCCGGGAAATGAATTGCCTCTTAGCGGTTAATTTCCCAGAAACTAGACATGGTTTCTCTTCGGAAAAATTGTCGTCACTCTCGCCAAGTAGTGTTAGGCCGGTCTTCTTCTCCAAAAACTCGGCATCGGAGTCGTTTCCATCAAAGGCAATCTCGTAAACTACTCCATCAACTAACTGAGACTCAAGTGAGTCATCAGGGGTCAGATTTTCAAGAGGGAATGGATGAACTAGATTATCTGCTAGTGATGCCGCGCGTTCGCGGAGTTCATCGGAAATAGTTGAGAGCATGTTCCAAACAGTAGTAGAAACACCATCCAATTCAATCTCTGTCTTGCCTCCGGTCCTCATTGTAGCCACACACTTACCTGAGGAGAGGTCACGAGGTCCTAGTTCGATTCTGATCGGGACCCCTTTAATCTCCCAGTCATAATGCTTTACTCCTGGCCTAACATCCCTTGAGTCGACCCTAGTCCGAAGTCCGTTTGATGAAAGTTCCTCGGCTAGTGCTTCAACTGCTGGTAAAACATTCGAATCGGAATGAGCTGCAACAGGCATCACAACTACTTGGAACGGAGCAATTGAGGGTGGCAGTATCAGGCCCTTATCATCACCATGCATAGCCACAACTGCTCCCAGAAGCCTCTCGGACATTCCAAATGTTGTTTGGTGGCACATCTGTGTATTGCCTTCGGAGTCTTCGTAAGACAGGTCGAATGCATCGGCCCACTGATTCCTATAGTGGTGATATGTTGCGACCTGAAGTGTTCTACCATTTGGCATAACTACATCGGCAGCCTTAGTGTACCATGCACCTGGGAATGTGTCCCATACGGGCCTCTTTGAGACTAACGACGGAAGACATAACTGATGCATAATATTCTGAACCATTTCTGCATCCTCTTGTATCTGCAAATCGGCACCCTTCTGATTGGCATGAACAGTATGTGCCTCGAAGAAATGTATCTCTCGTACCCTGATGAATGAGCGAGTCTGTTTTGTCTCGTATCTGAAAGTGTTGACAATCTGAAAGGTCTTCAATGGGAGATCAGCGTGACTCCGAACCCATAGAGAGAACATCGTATACATTGGAGTCTCGGAAGTGGGCCTCAGAAACATCGGGATTTCCAACTTATTTTCACCTCCGTGAGTGACCCAGTAGACTTCTTTCTTGAATCCTGACTCCTCTTCTTCAATACGTAATTCAGAGGGATCGACGCCCGCTTCACGGGCGGCCTTCAGCATTGAAACTAGTCGGTTCTCCTTATCTAGGAGGTCTTCAGGGACTAGCAGTGGAAAACGATACTCTTGGTGGTCCGTTCGAGTCATCTCGTTCCTAGCCAGAAGGTCAATCAGACTCATTGCAGAGAGACCATATGGCTTCCAGACATCCATTCCCTTGATTGGATACCTCTTGTCAACGAGATCAGATATCTCAACAATTGCTGGATACCATGAATTGAAATCTGACTTCAAAGGGATTCCCCTCTTGGCCTTAGAGGGATTCGACATGGGCATATCTCCTCAGGGTGGTCGCTTGAATGATTCGCCTAATTCTGAATCAATTTGAAGAAATTAGTGACTCAATTTTCTCGCACAGACCTCTTAAATCTGCAATCTCCTCCACAAGACCATCGGCAAAAACTACCCTACATCTTGTTGGAGAATTTCCATGGACATCTGCCAACATATTGGCAACTACCGCTTCGAGTTCGTGTTCAGAAATCAGATCCTTAGATTTGGCAATTAGAGTGTCTTCGTCTATACCGACCTCTAACTTGAAGCCAATCCTCTTTGAGCCGGCTACATGCTCTTTTAGTTCCTGGAGATGTTTCTTTGTTGGAGAGAGGCTGATGTTCCAATCATCAATGCTGCTGGGCCTTTTACCGTTGGTGAAAACTGGAACATAATCCAGTACTGCGGCTGCATGAATCCAGTAGTCCGGATTCGAACTGGAATTAGCGAGGCGAATAGCCTCGAGTAGCATCCCATCGGGAGATTCGTCATAACGAACGTCGGGAAGGGAGAATGAGGGTTCGAAACTGGTTGTGCCAACGATACACACAACATGATGTCCCATTCGATGCAAATGTTCAGCGATCGTCCAGCCAGTATTTCCAGTAGAAGTGTTAACAATGCTCCTGACAGAGTCTATCGGAGAGGAATTACCCCCAAGAGTGACGGCTATTCTCTTGCGGCCACTCAAAATACGATTCGAAAGGTTGCAGAAAGTGGCAACAATATTGTTTGCACTGGGTTGCTTCCTCCGCCCCTCTGTGGCTTTGTCGACGAGAACTGACACTCCAAGATCGTCCAAAGAGGATAATAAGTCGATTGTTACGGCATCATCGAATAAGTCATTGTGCATTGAAGGAACGAACAATGTTGGAATTCCGCTGCCTACTGCTGCGGAAATAGCCATCATCACAGGAGAGTCGAGCAAACCATGAGTGAATTTTGCGATTGTATTCCTTGTTGCAGGGGCAAGAATTAGACCATCAAAACCTCCTAGTTGTGACATATTCGGATCCCAATCTGTGATTACGTCTGCACCGGAACCCCAAGATAGTGCAAGTGGAGTAATGACCTTCTCAGCAGCTTTAGTCATCATTGGGAATACGTTTGCCCCATGCCTCCTTAGTTCTCTTGCAAGCTTTACTGACTCTGTAGAAGCAATTCCTCCTGAAACTGCTAGAACTATCTTCTTGCCATCCAGACTTGCACCTTGAGAGGTGACTCCGGTATCCTCGCTCATGGCCTTGCTATTGCTGGGTCATTCATGAGGGCGTCGATAGTGAATCATATTGCCTCGAGAGCAATAGAAATTCCCATTCCGCCTCCAATGCACATAGAAGCCATGGCCCTTTGGGCGTCGTTTCTGCTCATTATGCTCGCAGCCTTGCATGCGATTCTTGCGCCGGACGCACCTAGTGGATGGCCAATTGCAAGGGCTCCGCCATCTAAGTTAACAGAAGAAGGATCCAAGCCTAACTCCCTTATGCAAGCAATACTCTGAGAGGAAAAGGCCTCATTCAATTCAAATACATCGATGTCTGAAATATTCCAGTTTGCTCTTTCAAGAGCTAATTTTGTAGATGAAATTGGGCCGAGGCCCATTAGTTCTGGGGGGCATCCAGTAACGGCACCAGATACAATAGCGGCAATTGGTTTCAATGAATGAGATTCGGCAAAATCCTCACTACAAATCAGTGAGAAAACGGCCCCATCAGTAAGTGGTGACGAAGTAGCGGCTGTCACTGACCCATCGTCGACAAACGCCGGATTCAATCTGGACATCGAGTCCAATGAAGTGTCGGCCCTAATACAGTCGTCATTAGAATATTCATGACCATTGGAATAGATAGTTACTAACTCCTTAGAGAAATTTCCCTCAGAATATGCTTTTGCTGCCTTGGCATGTGAATCTAGGGCAAACTCTTCTTGTTCAGTTCTGGAGATTTCAAATTTTTCCGCCACATTTTCTGCTGTAATCCCCATGTTGATGTAAGCCTGGGGATAGTCTCTCTCCAGTGTCGGATGTGTGCTCCAATTGAATCCCCTTCTCTTCACTCGGGACATTGACTCGACACCGCCGCACAAAAAACAATCACCCCATCCAGTTGATATCTGTGCTGCTGCGGATAGTATTGCCTGCATTGAAGAACCACAAAGCCTGTTAATGGTCGAGCCGGGAACTTCGGAAGAGAGGCCCCCTAGAAATGCCATCAGTCGTCCTATGTTGTACCCTTGTTCTCCCTCGGGATAAGCACACCCGACAATAATATCATCAATTTCATTCGATTCAATCGAGGAATCAGCCATGAGTTCTCTGATAGTTTGGCCAGCGAATTCGTCCGGCCTTATACTCGATAGTGCACCCTTATGCGCCTTAGTGAAAGGGGTCCTTCTCCAATCGACAATTACAGACCTCACATGCTCTCGTCAAGAGCCGGGCCCATAACGGTTCCCGGAATGTGAATTCATCTAGGTGACCGTGGGGTTCTTGAATAATCCTCACCGAGGTGGATTTATGATTAGGGAATGCTCTATGCACGGATACTTTTCGGACGATGACCTTTGTCCCGCTTGCAACGCGGAAGGTAAGTTCATCTTGAGCACAAGAGAGAGAGATGGGATGGCAAGAAAGTTGGCACTAGTGTTGAGACATGCACCAGAGAAGTTTGACTTAGAGATGGACATTAATGGATGGATTGACGTAAGAGACATCGTGAGGAAATTCAAAAATGGAGGCAGGAGGCCTCAGCATTGGCTTAGGCCACATCACTTGAGAGCAATCTCTGAAACTGACCCCAAAGGGAGGTATGAAGTTCGAGGAAACATGATGAGGGCCACATATGGTCATACTGTGGAAATCGAATTAGACTTACCGTCGAGTGATATTCCCGACTCGCTGTATTATCCGTCTGACCCAACGGAAGCAGAGAATCTTATTGAAGTCGGCATTAGCCCCGGTGATCGCTCTCACGTCCATCTATCGGCATCGATAAGGTATGCAGCAGAGGCCGGTAGAGTTCACCACAACGATCCGGCAATTATTGAAGTAGATACTGCTAGAATGGTTGCTTCGGGAGAGACTATCTGGCATGCAGGTGTAACAGTTTTTCTTACGGACAGCGTTGCTGGGGAGTACTTGACTATCGTTGCTTCTGACGATCCAGAACTCTCTCTTCTTAGAGAATCCTGGGCTGAAGAAGAATAGTCAGAACTCACCGCAAACAGGACAGAATTGTAAATCGCTGATTTTTTCTGCGCCACACGAATGGCACTCTCCGGATTTTGTTACTGGTTTTACATCAGAATTACTCTGAACTCTGACGGCAGACTCTCTTTCCACAAATGGTGAAGAAGTGGGGTGCTCCAGACTACTCAGAACCTCTCGATAACGAACTACCTCCGAAATCGCAATCTCGATTTGGAGTAGTCTTCGGTCCCTATCCGTCTTATCTTCCAGTGATGAAGCAGTACCTAGTTCAGATTGAAGCCAACGCTGGAACCTTTCAAGTTCGGAAGTGTCTACCACGTTATTTCGACTGAGCACTATGGGTTAAACTGTATGTTGTGATTTGAAAATGTTAGAATACGAGACTCTTGACCTTGGGTCACAGATGACTGTCAGAGTGGCAATAAAATTAGGCGGGGGCCTAATTTCAAACAAGAATTCGATGAAGGAATTTAATCCGAGTGCTGTAGAAAGGATCGCAGACACCCTATTTTCTATTTCAGAACTTGGTGCATCAATAATTCTGGTCCATGGGGCTGGCTCATTCGGACACCTTCTAGCCAAGAAGTGGGAGATAGCAGATGGAAAAAATAGTGAGCAAGCGAATGGGCAGAGACAAGCAATAGGAGAAATTCGCTCAGATATGAGGGAATTGAATAAACTGATTGTAGAGAGGATTGTAGAAAGGGGCATGGAATGTAGTTGTCATCCCCCTTCGGATTGGGCCACTGGTACTGGAGCACGGTTCCTAGGAGATATATCGATTTTCAAAAGAGGGGTTGGTGAACCAATTCCAGTTACATTTGGCGATGTTGTTGAAACGAATGATGAGCGGGAGTTTGGAATACTATCTGGAGACGATTTGATGATGCGGTTGTCAACAGAGCTTGAGGTGTCACATAGCATATTCCTGATTGGCGATGCTGAAGGGGTTTTGAGCGGCCCGCCTGGAGAAGAGGGTTCCAAACTAATTCCTAATTTTGGATCTGAGTCGGAAATGAAAGGTTTCCATAATGCCGACATAGATGTCACTGGTGGAATTAGGCTGAAGATTGAAAGGGCTCTTGAGATTTCAAAGGAAGTCGATGAGGTATGGATTATTGATGGTAGGGAGCCAGATAGGATTCTAGAATTATTGACCTCTGGAAAAACTAATGGAACAAAGATAATGCACGGTTGAGTCTTCATATACACATCTCCACCCCACAAGGCTGAATGCGACCAGAAATCCCCGATTTGGAGAATCATGATTCTAGTCAGTTTGAGATGATGAACGAGATGTGCCTAGTTGTGGATATCGATGATAACGTCACGGGTTCCGAGTCAAAACTTATCTGCCATAAAAATGAGGGGATTCGGCACCGTGCTTTCAGTGTACTTATTTTCGATTCAAAGGGGCGTTTGCTAGTACAGAAAAGATCCCCTGAGAAGATTACCTTCCCTGGAGTATGGGCAAATACTTGCTGTAGTCACCCACTCGGCATAGGGGCCGAGGATGATGGTATTGATGGAGTTAGGGACGCTGCAATAAGGAAGTTAGAACAGGAGTTAGGCATTTCGAATGAAATTTCCAGCAATTGGACTTTCCACCACATAGGGAGAATAGAATATTCATGCAGATGGGATAAAGATTGGATTGAGAGAGAGATTGACCACATCATGGTTGTTTGCGCTGATGCTGATATTTATCATAATGAGAATGAAATTTCCGATGTCCTTTGGGCAGATTCTACAGAAGTAAAGAGAATGATGAAGGGAGATGGAGAGTGGAGCAATGAGGTCATTGCTCCGTGGTTCAGGTTAATTTGGGAGAAATTTGCAATTCCTTACGATTGTAATCCTAGTGCTATTTCAAGTGTGAATAATGATAGCATCATCTATTGTGGAGAAGTTGACATGGATGGCAATGCAATAAAGCCCGGACAGAACTTACTAGATGCCCTTTCTGATCATCGTGATAGGGTTGAGGGGGAGATAATGGATAGTCTAGGTAAGATGAAGCAGAAGAACCTCCATGGTGCAATGACTCACCTGTTCAAAGGGGGAGGGAAGAGGCTTAGGGCCATTCTACCAAGACTTGTGGGTGAAGCGGTGGGAGGGGCCAATAACGGCCATTATACACTGGGTGCATCAATAGAGATAATCCACAACTTTACACTAATACATGATGATATTATTGATCAGGACCCTATTAGGAGAGGTCTTGATGCAGTTCACGTTGAATTCGATGACGCGACGGCAATAAACGCTGGAGATGCCATGCTTGCAGTAGGATTCGAAATCCTAGCTGAATCAGAAGACATCCCAAACGAACGACTAAGTCAGTTGATAAAATCAATCGGAGAGATGGTCAGGAAGGTTTCAGAAGGCCAACAGGAGGATATTGAATTTGAGACCCGAGAAGAGGTGACCGAAGATGATTACATTGCTATGATTGCAGGGAAGACGAGTGCAATGTTCGAGACCTGTGCTAGAACAGGTGCGATTCTAGCGGATGCAAATGATGAGGTAGTCCAGAATATGGCAGAGTGGGGTCTAAATCTGGGATTGTGCTTCCAGTTGATGGATGACCTCATCGATATCACTGGTGACACAAAGACCCTTGGAAAACCCGCCGGATCAGACATTATTCATGGAAAGATGACGTTGATTGCTATCCATGCAAAACAATGTAAGGAGGATTTACCGAATTTCGAAAAGGTGTTCGGGTCTGGTGAATGTAGTGATGAAAGTCTATCCATGGCAGTAGCGGAGTTGGAGGATTCGGGGTCAATAGAATATGCAAGGAGCAGAGCAATGAAACATCACGCTATTGCTCACAAATGTCTTGAAAATCTCTCTAGTTCACAAGCTGTAGAAGTTCTGAGAGAATTGACGGACTTCCAATTGATTAGGATTAGTTGATCAGTCTGTGTATTGGGCTTCCCCTGGAATTTCTTCTTTGAGCCCCTTCCTCTGCCTAATCTCGCCAACGATCTTGTGGAATAGTTCGGGTGGGACCTGGTCATAGCCTGCATTCTCAGTGTTCCAGACCGCCCTTCCTTGGGTTGCGGCTCTAATGTCATTAGAGAATCCGAATGATTCTGCTACCGGCATCTTGCCAATTACACAAGTCACATCATTTTCCACAGGCATGTCTTCGATTACTCCTCGGCGGGTGTCTAATTGCCGAGTTATTCCGCCGGCCCATTCTGTGGGTGCATCGATTCTGATTTTCTGGATTGGTTCGAAAAGAACAGAATTAGCCCTAATTAATGCTCCTTTGATTGCATTCCTAACCGCAGGGATGGTCTGAGCAGGTCCCCTGTGGATAGCATCCTCGTGTAGTTTTGCATCCACTAAGCGGACCATTACGCCTGTTAGTGGTTCGTCGGCAATGGGGCCCTTCTTGCAAACATCGTTGAAGGCCTCAATTATCAATTCCCTTGTTTCGTGTAGATTCTGAATCCCCTTCGTATCATTTACAAGTACAGTAGTGGCGTTAATGGCGTATATCTTCCTCATCAGATCCTTGTCCATGCCAAGTTCGCCGAACTTATTTCCAGTCTCCTTTGCATCCTTGCTTCTTACGGGGCCATCTCCAAAGTGACCTTCCCGCAGAGCATTGATGACTTCTTCAGGAAGTTGCTCCACCTCAACGTAGAATCTGTTGTGCCTGTTGGGAGACTTGCCCTCGAATGGCCTGCCCTTGTTGTCGCTTCCAATCGATTCCCTATAGACGACTATTGGATTGCTCTGATTTACCTTAATCCCCTGTTCCTCCTCCAGACGGTAAATGGTAATTTCAAGGTGGAGTTCTCCCATCCCCGAGAGGAGTGCCTCGCCAGTCTCATGGGCGACATCAACGGATAGAGAAGCATCCGCTTTGGCCAGACCTCTTAATGCACCTATGAATTTGGGAAGATCCTTCATTGATTTTGGCTCAATCGCGATTGTCACTACTGGTTCGGAGTAGTGTCGGATTGCCTCGAAGGGAGTCTCGTCCTTCTCCCTTGTTACAGTAACTCCCGCAGCTGCACTTCTCACGCCAGTCAATGCTGCAATGTTGCCGGCTGATACTCCGGGAACCTGTATCCTGTCTCCACCTACCATCATGCTGACCTGCTGAACCCTTTCGGCTTTGCCGGCTCCACTTGCCCAAACAGTCTCCCCCTGCTTTATCGTCCCAGAGTATACTCTGCCAACTGCTACCTCTCCTGCATGGGGGTCCATCCATATCTTTGTAATCATCAAAGAGAGGGGGCCATCTGCATCACAACTCATCATGGACTTGCCGACCTCAGAATCTTGATCCCCCTGCCAAATATTCGGAATCCTGTATTCTTGAGCAATTAATGGCGATGGGAGTTTTTCCACCGCCATATCCAGCAAAACTTCGTGGACTGGAGCCTTCTTAGCGAGTTCTTTTTGTTGTTCATTATTACAGTACTCGAAAATCTGAGTAAAATTTACTCCAGTCTTCTGCATAAATGGTACGGTGATGCCCCAATTGTGGTAAGCTGAACCGAATGCCACGGTCCCCTTGGAAACGTCGACTTGCCAGTCTGTCTTGTGCTGTTCAGGTGCAAATTTTCTGATTAAAATGTTAACTTTCTTTATTTGCTCTTGGAACCTTGCCATCATGTCCTCTGGAGTTACCTGAAGCTCGTTGATGAGGCGATCTACCTTGTTGATGAAGAGAACTGGGCGGACCTTTTCCTTCAGTGCCTGCCTAACGACGGTTTCGGTTTGAGGCATTGCCCCCTCCACTGCGCATGTGAGGATGATGCACCCATCAACAGCCCTCATCGCACGAGTTACGTCACCGCCGAAATCGACGTGACCAGGCGTGTCAATCAGGTTAATCAGATAGTCCTCCCCATTGACGTCGTGGACCATTGATGCGCTGGCTGCATTGATTGTTATTCCTCGGGCGCTTTCCTGGTCGTCAAAGTCCAATACTCGTGACTTCCCTGCAAGCTCTTCGGACATCATCCCTGCGCCAGCAATCAAGTTGTCCGATAGAGTGGTCTTTCCGTGATCAATGTGGGCTGCGATGGCGAGATTTCTAATTCGCTCGCGAATATGCATTACCTCAGTAGCACGCTTGATGTTGTCTTCCTTACGACCCATATTCTCACCCTGTATTTTTTCCGACCTGAAAACGGTTCATAAAGACAATTGAGCAGTATTGGGGAATGGGATAAATGTAGGACAATAACGACCTATCGGGCCGAGGCTGCAATCCTCTCTACTTCGTGCCTCTTCCCAACAGCGAAAGAATTGACATCCCCCTCTGATGCCTTGGAAATTTCAGAAATAATTCCCTCGGTAAGGGACTTCTTGCTCTTCATCGTTGCAGACGCAGCGCCGATTGCCAGATTCCGCAGTGCGACATCTAGCCTTCTGCTTGGGGATGAATCGACAGCCTTGGGCTGGCTGACTGCCCCAATTCTGACTCTTGTTGTCTCTTCGCAGGGTGCTGCTTCTGTGATTGCGTCAATGAATTTCTGCAGTGGGTTTTCGCCGCTCTTTGCATTAATCCTATCGAATGCCTCGTCAAGTGACTTTGCACAGTATTGCTTCTTTCCGCTGTACTTGCCAGATCTCATCAGATTATTGATGAAGCGCTCTGTCACAGATAGGTCCTGTTTTCCAAACCATGCATTGGCGTGACGGCCCCCTGTATGGGGAGCCCCGATCATCTTCAGATTGACATATCTGGAAATTCCTGGATCGCTACACACAACTTCACTTGCATCCCACTTTCCGAATACCATCGTCCCAATTCCTGCAATAGGGGCCTCTTCGACCTGTTGGCTAACTTCTTCTGAATCATCCATCTGAAAACCTCAACGCACTGGCTTCTCCTTGCGACCACGGACCATTTCGTCTAGTGAAACGCCATTGACCTTGATCACCTTATACCTTACACCGGGTAAATCACCATACGAACGTCCTTTGCTTCCACCGATACCCTCGACCATTACCTCGTCGTGTTCGTCAATGAATGAAATCGCACCATCACCCGGTGCAAAGGCAGTGAGTCTGTTGCCAGTTCTGATTAGACTAATCTTTACCGCCTTCCTGATGGCAGAATTAGGCTGCTTAGCTTCGAAACCCACCTTCTCAATGACTATTCCCTTGGCCTGAGGACTGCCACGAAGTGGATCGTGCTTGAGAACTCCACCCTGCTTTCGCTTGGCTTGTCTGTTGCGGAATTTCCTCTCCTTCCACCTGTATCTCTTACGATCTGCCTTCATCTTCGAACCGGAGAATAGGCCTCGTCCCAAGCATACACCTCAAAATGACGGCTCGGCGACCTGCCGTCCATTTATGAGACTGACGGGTGGTCAATACGATAGATTGTCCCTGTAAGCAGAAAAAGGAGCCAACATTCAAGCGGCGTAGTTTTCCGGAGTACAGCATGGGATTCAGGGATCTTGTCGAGGGTAGTCGAATAGTTTCGGATCCAGTTAGCGTAAATTTTGACATGCGAGAGGAATCCATATCCTCGGGAAACGATCCTATTCTCTTCACGGATATTATCGAAGCTCCGGGGCATGGTGTAGTAATGAATATCCTTACTCGTCAGAGACTCTGTGAGGCATTTGGAGTCGAGCCAGGCGAACTGATAGATATTCTCTCTTGGGCGATGGAAAACCCCACGGATCCAATTCTAGTGAATAGGGATTCGGCACGAGTTCTCGAGAATACTTTGGAGGAGACAGACCTATTGAGGCTTCCAATTCCTTGGCACTACCGAGAAGATCGAGGGAGGTATCAGTCTTCTTCGATAATTATTGCCCAATACGGTGGATATCGTAATACATCTTTTCATAGGCAATTAGTCGAGAGTAAAGATAGCACTAGTGTTAGATTAGTCCCCAGACACCTAAGGACAATGGTCAATGAAGCTCAAGAAAATAACGATGAAGTTCCCATTGCGGTGGTAAATGGGCCGGATCCAGTTGTGCTTCTTGCCGCTGCGATGTCATTCGACGAACCTCTTGATGAGTTGAAGGTTGCAGCCGCACTCCATGAGAGATTGTATGGAGTTAAATTAGAAATGGTAGAGTTAGCAAATGGAGTAATTGTGCCAGCAAATGCAGAATATGCTATGGAAGCAAGGATAACAACGTCGACGCGTGAAGAGGGGCCGTATGTGGACATTACAGGGACAGTAGACGAAATTAGACTAGAACCCGTAATCGAATACGATTCAATTCACCATAGAGACAAGCCGATTTTTCATGGACTGATTCCAGCAGGAGTGGAGCACATGACGCTGATGGGCTTGCCTAGAGCGCCGACAATCAAAACTGCCGTATCAGAAGTTGTGACTTGCACGGATGTTTATCTGACTGATGGTGGGAGTGGATGGCTGTCATCTGTCGTACAGATAATTCCGAAGGAAATTGGAGACGGAATGAAGGCGATTCAGGCAGCACTGGATGGTCACAAATCAATGAAACAAGTAATTGTAGTTGACGAAGACATTGATGTGACCAGTTCATCCAGAGTGGAATGGGCTCTCATGACTCGTTGGCAACCCGATAAGGATACTCTAATCCTATCAAATCAGAAGGGTTCAAGTTTGGATCCAAGTCGATCACTAGATGGCACCACAAGCAAGATTGGCATCGATGCAACCATCGAGCCCGGCGTTGATAGATCGCCCTTCGAATCTGTCCTGTGAGACGAGAAAATGAGAGATGATGGTGTTCTTTCGGAAATCCTCCAGCACCCTCGAAGAAGTTTGGGGAACAGGTATCGCAGTCAAGCTGAGAAGTTTCTCAGAATAAGCAAAGACGGCGACAATAGCCTTTCGTGGGCCGAGCAGAGTGCCAAGCAAAGTGTCCTCTACGATTTCACAAATGAAGAAAACTGGAAGGTTTTGATAAGAATCAAAGTTCTAATGAGAGATTCTGAGGGGGCTAGAGCAGTTCTTGCAGATCTCTTCTCTGTCCTAGGCAGAGATCCTGAATTAATGGGGCAACTGGCAAACAGAGACATTATTGGTTCATGTGAAGGAATGTTGGCTGCCGCCTTGGCTACTGACCCATTAGACCCAGATTTATGGTGGGTAAAGATTGGAAAGGAGCCAGAGGAGATGAGGGCATTTTCTGAGCGCCTAAAGAAACTAGATGTGTCAGACCAAAGGGCGAACATCCTATTCTCCAGAAGATTGGAAAGAGTAAGAAAAGGCGGTTACGAAGAAATTTTTCTGGAGTTGTCAAGATTACTCCTCTCGCAGAGGCCAAATAATCACGAAGCGTGGGAAGAATTGGGAATGTTACACGAGAGAAGGGAGCAATACGATGAAGCATGGCTATGCTATGATCAGGCTCAGAGTGTTTCTGCAAACTCCACTGCGAGAGAACGATTCAAAGAACGGATGGAGGCATTAGTTGAGGGAATCGATGGGAAACCATGGAAAGCCCCCTCAATCTCGGACAGGTCGTCATTTCTTGATCGACTTGGAAATCTTTCTAAATCTAAGCAAGCGCTAGAGATTGAAACCAATGAGGAAGTAGATGAAACCGACCCTTTCTCATCAATAAAGAAACTCAGGGAGGAAGGAGAGATTGCAGAGGCATTCTTCCTAGCCAGAAGAATGGCCGCGGAAGGTGTAGAAGGTGCGGCCGAGAAGGTAGCAGAATTACTTCATGAGATGGAGAGATAAGATGGAATTTGCGATTGCCTGGGCGGTATCTAATGGAGAGGATGATTGCTGGATAATGGTGAAGAACAGAGTCAGGGGGTGGGAGTTACCTGGGGGTCGTTTGAATCGAGGAGAGGAGCCTGAAGAGGCTGCACTTAGGGAGTTATACGAAGAAACTGGAGTTCTTGGCACCGCGAAATCGATTGAGTCCGATTTGATTCCCGGAGGACATGTTGTTCTCGTCCATGTGGAAGGACCAGTCAGTCCGGATCCGTGGACGTCCGCGGATGATGCTATTGAAGAGGTAGGTTGGTGTCTACAAATGCCAGAAAATTCGGCTTGGGGGGGCGATGAGATTGAGAAAATTAGGAGTCATGACTGGAGTACTTCTATTAGTCTTGAATCTTGAATTTCTCTTTGTCTTTCTTCTATTGATTCCCTCCAGAGGGGCTCACCCAAGGCATCACTAGCGTCCAGTACCAATCCGAGATCATCCCTTCTCACACCGGATACATCGCGAAGTCCGTTAGAGAGAATTATCTCAACAGACTCCCTTATGTCACTAGGATTTGATGGAGATAAGGTCATTCCCGGACTCTCTCTAGGCTTTGCATTGACAATTCGTTCGTCCATGGTAGGTGAATCGGGGTCGATATCGTCTAATGCTAAGTCCAACCATTCCATTGCGCATACAACTGCCTCAGCTGGCATCTCAACTGATGAAAGCCTTCGCATAGCCATCCATAGATGCCTCATAGCCGGTTCAATATCTCCAATCTCTACTAGGATCCTCCCCGATTCTAGACGGGATAAGCCAATCAAGTCTACGGGATGACCAGAATCTGATGAAATTTCAGAGAGCGTGACGAGTGCCATCATCTCTTCGTTAGAATTTCGGTGCCATGCAGCTAGATTAAGGAGAGAGAGCCCATGCAAGGGAGAGCCGGGACTTACTGATGCAAGACGATCGACGCACCAACGGAGCTCGTTACCGACATCCTCTAGATTTATTGCCCCCAATAGTGCCCTTTCCATCCTAATCCAAGCCTCACCCACGAAATTACGATTAGTAAGTTTCCTAGATTTTTCTAGAATTTCCTCACTAAGTTTCAAAGCTTGCTCGGTTTTTCCCTCGGAGATAAGGGTTTGGAAAGCAACAGAATCTACTGTCGAGGAGTCTGTTGGTGAGGTCCCCTTCCTCATTAGAGGATCACGTCCTCTCGAAATGCTCGGCTTTTTCTTCATACATCTTCCTAATGCTCTCTTCCCTCTCTACGAGTCTCTCAAGATGTTCATTCAGTGCTTCTTGGGCGGCTTTCAATTCAGAATTCAGAGAGTTACGATCTTCGACCTCCAATAGGATGTTGCCAAGTGAACGGTAAACCGGCCTCTCGGAATCCTGCTTAGCAAGAGCCTCAATGGTGATTCCATACTCTGAAGACTGGGAGGAAATAGTCTGTATTTGGTTCCTCAGAATCTGCAGTTCCCTTGCTAGGGACTGGATTTCCTCGGCTGTAACTTGATCGCTGATGCTATTCCCCCCTGCTTGTTGCTTCAAGGGATTGTTCAGAGGCAATTAATGCTCTCATTATTGAGTTCCATCGAGCTCTGAGGTCATTGAAGGAATGAGAAGATAATGATACGGAAATCTCCCCGTGATTATCTGAGAATTCGGCCTCTGTAAAGAGCGATGAGGAGAGAGCCTCTGAATCGCTGTGCTCCAATAGCAATTCCAGAGTTACTGAATCATTCCTCTTCTGATGCTGCATCTGAATCTCTCTCGGATAGTTTTCTCTCAAAGTCAAGTGCGGCCTGTTGGGCTATTACTGTCATATCAGTCGCAGTAGCGCCTTCTAGGGATCTTCTCACAATCCTCTTGTTGGCGTCACTGGCTCTGGTGTATGGTTCCCAGACTCCGCCAGAGAATGTATGGTCACACTTTCTGCATTCCCAAATCCCAGCAGCCTTTCTTCGAACCTTAGGATAGTGGCAACTAGGACATGTATATTTCCTTGACTTCTTTGAAATGGCGGACCCCGCCCTTCGCCTAACACTAACTCCGTACCTAGCACCAAATCGGGCTGTGGCACCGGCCTTCTGTGTTCTCTTTGCCATTATTACACCTACAATGAATCTACTATTTTTCTGAGTTCCTTGGTTCTTTCTTGGGCATTAGTCATGATTTCGGCGAATTCCTCGGCCGAGAAAATCCCCTTTAGACCCTTCTGTAGAGAGTGAACGTTGTCATCGTCACCGAGAGTGATGTGGATTCTCTCATCACCCCCCAACTCTTCCCTTGAACAAGCGTCGTAGACGAATCTGCCGCCAACCTTGTGATAAGAGCACATGATTGGCGTCTTCGAAACAGGTAGCGAGTAATCTTCACCAACCTCAAACCGCTCGGCTGGTAATGTCGCATTCCGCAGTGCGGCTATTCCTGCCAAGGCGAATGCGTCGAAGAGATTTCCATCATCTGATACTGCGAAGAGATCTAGAATTACTTGCCATGCCTTCTCTCCTGGGATGATACAAAGGGAGTCCACATCGATACAACCCGACTCACGGATTCCTCTATCCACTACCCTGCCAAGTTCGATTGCCTCGGGACTTGGAGGGCCTGCCTCCCAGTGCCGTCCAGCAATGGGGCGAACATCGGCTGAGCACATCAGACCACCTTGATTTGGCCTGTCAGGGTAGGGCTGCATTATCTGAAACTTGACTCCAGCGAGAACAATAGTATCCCCCATTCTTACTCTGGCTGATCCTTCTGCCCGAGGTAGAACAGAATGCTCGACTTCTATCTTCCTACCTTCCCACTGTGACCTGCCATCAATCCTAGTATTCTTTCCGGCAAGTTCCGAAAGATGGGCACGGAGTAGTTTTGGGACGATTGGGATGGTCATTGAGAACCACCTCTCTTCAGTGACTCGACCATCATCTCGTGAACGACCTGCGCGGCATCCATATTGTACTGCCATGCCTGCTTGAACTCTTCTTGAGAGAGGTCCCCATCCATCTGTAAGAAAACTAACTCTCCAGAGTTGGGTAGAATTCCCATTGGCAGATCTGCTTCTCCATAGTTGTCCTCTTCTTTGTTTAGATCACAAACTACCACGTCATTGATCTTCCCGCTGGCAACGCTTACCACCAAATCGGTCATTGGAATTCCAGCGTCGGCCAAAGCTACCGAAGCAGCGGTGAGGCCTACACACCTTGTTCCGGCCTCTGCGGACACGATCTCGATGGTTACTCGTATCTTTGAACGTGGGTAGAGCTCCAGAAGTACTACGCTCTCCAGCGCGTCCTTGGTTACCTTGCTGATTTCCCTGCTCCGGCGATTGAAGCCAGGACGCATCCTGTCAGTAGTGGAGAAGGGCGCCATGTTGTATGCTACATCTAGTACTGCCCTGTCTTGCCTCTGTATCTTCCGAGGATGAGCCTCCATTGGGCCATATACTGCCACTATCGCCTCATTAGTTCCCCAAGTCATCCTACATGAGCCGTCTGCGACAGGAATTACTCCCGTCTCGATAGAGATCTCCCTGATATCTCCTGGAGATCTGCCATCCATCCTAAGGCCGTTTTCATCGATCATTTTCACGTCGCCGTAACCGCCCATCAGTTGGCACCCCCTTTGGAATCTCCAGATATGGCTTCAAGCCTATTGCGGACATCTAGCATACCATCTAGTTCGCCGTCGATCCACATCCTGCCATTGTCTGCCACGACAATTCGGCACTCTGTTTCTGCTTTGAGTCTTCTTAGAGTCTCGCCGCCCTTTCCAATCAGCCTACCTAGCAAATGTGGATTAATCTCTTCAATTACACCAGACTTAATCTTACGCAGGCCCATTCCTTTCATTGTGACTACGCTTGAGTGTGTTTCCTCAACTTCTTGGATTCTACAAAGAACAGCGTCTCCTATGTCCATTACGGACCTTGTTCCACCGAAGTCTACCTTTCCGGGACCAAGGCTCATTGGCAGGATTGCGTTAAACGGAGCCCCCAATTCAATGAACCAGAGGTTGTTAGTACAACCCTCAATGTATCCGATAACCAGATCACCTGGTCGGGGGATATACCGAGTGTGAGTCGGTTCAACAGATATCGAACGACCCTTTTCCCTTAGTCTTCCTTGCTTTACTGCCTTGAGTCTACCAGATATGGCCATTACGCCATGCCCTGCCTCAAGACCTTCTGAACTGCCTAGGTCTTCCCCAGGTACTACGAGGATTTGCCCCCGTATATTTTCCCGCGGCCTCGCCGCGCCATTCTTTTTTGTCATGTTATCGAGCCGCGCGACCGGCCCACTGTTCATAACCATTGATGCTGGTGAAGTAACCCTATTCAGTCCAATTCTCTAACTTCTACATCCCGAGACCTAGAAGCTACTCTGTCGATAATGTCGTTTTTCATCCCACCCGGGACTGAAACAACACAGACCCAATTACCATTACTCATCCATTCTTCTTTTTGTATTGAGTCTCTTAGCAACTGGCTGACTCCACCATAGTCCTTACCTTGGACCATGAATGCAAGACGAACTGTGATGAATTGAAGGGGGATTACTGGGCGAAGTGCGGAAACTGCATCTCCAACCTGACTTTCTGTTGATTTGAATGGATCAACTGAAAATCTAATCTCCTCGAGAGCATTTTCTATCCTAGTCCGTGGATGAGGAAGTTTTGTCTTTGGATCGGTTGCAGTGCTGGCAATTTCATTGATTATCTGTCTCTTCTTCTCCTCAATCATATGCTTTCTTTGTGCAGTGGTAAGCTGGATGCTTCCCTTTTCTAGAATTATTCTAGCGCAGGTAGAAATCTCAGAGGTACCAAAGGTCCTCTCCAAGGCTTCACCTGTCGGTCTTTCTCCGGACTTAGCATCAGACCACACCTCTTCAATGGCGAGAAGGTTATCGATTTCGACGGATTCATTGTCTTCTTTCCACATTTCGACCAAATCTGGATCCACGAGAATCTCGTATCTACTCCCTCCCTTCTCAAGACGAGCTAATACCGCGTCATCCAGACTTACCATGGTACCCGATGAGGGAATTGGCTTATGATGATGGGGTCTCAAGACAGTTTTCCGAGATACTTCAGTGTTGTTTCCCTGTCTAGTTTGGTGTAACCGTCCTTGTCCACACATCCAATCTCAACTGTTTCAGAGTTCAAATCTTCCTCGAGTGACTCTCGTAGTGCCTCGAGTCCCATCTTGATAGCAGCATTTTGAGTTAATCCCTTCTTCCACTTCTCTTCGAAGTAATCGATTGCAGTTGCCTTTCCACGACCGATTGCACCGGCATTGTAAGACTGATAGGCCCCAGATGGATCGGTTTCAAACAAATGAGCTCCGTCATCGTCAAAACCTGCTATTAGAAGCGCTGTTCCAAATGGCCTTGCACCACCATATTGGGTGAATGACTGCTTATAGTCGCACATTTTCTTCACTAATGTGGAAACAGGAATATTGTCACCATATGTCATTCGATTTACTTGGCACTGGACTCGAGCCCTATCAACCAATTGTCGTGCATCTGCGACTAGTCCCGATGTCGTTATCCCGATGTGGTTGTCTATCTGGTACATCTTCTCGATGGAATCGGTAATCACCAACTTGCTCTGAACTCTCTTGTCCACGATTAAAACTACTCCATTTTTGAAAACTAGTCCTACAGTAGTTGTACCTCTTTTGACGGATTCACGGGCATATTCGACCTGATACAGCCGTCCATCAGGGGAGAATGTTGAGACCCCGTGGTCATATCCTCGTCCGCTTGGCTGCATCGCTATCGACCCCATGCCAGAACGGACTCTTATCAATCTTGGTTGGGGGAAGACTCAATCGAGTAGTCATTATGTGCAATATAGTTTGGTGAGAGAGTGAAGGTAGCAGTATTGGCCTCGGGTGGCAAGGACTCAACATATGCCGCTTGGTGGGCTGAACTTCAGGGATGGGAAGTTGTTTCGCTAGTTACAGTTCTAGTTCAGGGTGATGATTCTCTGATGTTTCAGGTTCAGAATTCATGGATAGCCGGGCTTCAAGCGTCCTCAATGGGAACTTCGTGGAAACCAGTTTTCTCAAATGGTGAGGAGGGAGAAATAGATGACCTAGAGATGGCAATCCGCGGCGAAAGAGACCCTTCTGAAGCTCTCGATGATTATTGGCCCGAAGGAGTGGATATCCCAGAAAATCTTGAGATTCACACTGGTCCTCTAGAGATTGATGGCATTGTAGTTGGTGCACTTCGTTCCGACTATCAGAAAACAAGAATTGAGATGATGTGCGAAAGACTTGGGATTAGATCTTTCTGCCCCCTGTGGCACAAGGATCCATTCAATCACATGGAGTCCCTATTAGTGCATGGATTCGAAGTTGTCTTCACCTCTGTTTCGACGGATGGCATGGATGAAGGATGGGTCGGAAAAAACCTAGATTGGGTTTCTCTAGGATTGTTGGCACGAATTTCTAAAGAATTTAGATTCAATCTTGATGGAGAGGGCGGCGAGTTTGAGACAATTGTTGTCGGAGCCCCCCATATGAGAAGGAAGATACTGCTAGAGGGTGAAACGATATGGAGGGGCCCAAGGGGCGTGTTAAAAGTCAAATCTTGTAGACTTTCTTGAAATCGCTAGACTCAAACAGGAGACCCCGGTCGGACGACTCGTAGTTATGCCGGTTTCCCCTTTGGATTACAGGTATGGAAGAGATGTTGCCAAGGAAATCTGGTCTCGTGAGGGAAGGCACTCTAGGCAACTGGAGGTCGAGAGGGCTTTGGTTTGGGCCCATAGCAAGATGGGAAGAGTTAGTCCCGAGCACTATGATATGATTGCAGAAATTTCCGACCCAGGAATAGTCACCGCAGATAGAGTCGATGAGATTGAGATGGAGACGCGTCACGACATCATGGCACTTACCAAAGCAATGGCAGAGGTTGCAGGCGAGGCTGGATGGTGTATTCACTTAGGGGCTACCAGCAACGATATTGTCGATTCGGCGGTCGCACTACAAATCAAGCATAGTATAATTTTGCAGAAGAAGATGGTAAGTTTGCTTATCTCGACAATGTGTGATTTGGCCGAGAGGGAGCGTGACACCATCATGCTTGGAAGAACCCACGGACAGGCTGCTGTCCCCATAACATTTGGACTCAAAGTCGCAGTATGGATAGACGAATTCAGGAGGCATGCAGAGAGGCTCGAGGAGCTTTCTCCTAGGGCTACCACTGGTAAGTTCCTGGGTGCTGTAGGGACTGGTGCGGCTCAAGGTGAGGAGGCTATCGAATTACAGAGTCTGATTCTCACTGAATTAGGTCTCGGAATTCCTGTGGCAACAACACAAGTGGTTGGAAGGGACCGGTATATCGAGTGGGTTGGCTGGATGGCAAATGTTGCCACTAGTATCGAGAAGGTTCTCCAAGAAGTTAGGAATCTGCAAAGAAGCGAAATTGGGGAGGTAGCAGAGTCGTTTGACAACAAGAAACAAGTCGGTTCGTCCACTATGGCTCACAAGAAGAACCCGATAACTGCGGAAAATGCCTGCGGTTTGGCGAGAATTGTTAGATCGATGATTATTCCATCTTATGAAAATGCACTATTGTGGCATGAAAGGGACTTGGCTAACTCTTCCGCGGAAAGATTCACACTTTCACACTCGATGATTCTGCTAGATGACATCCTTGACAAGTGCAACGGCGTACTTTCTAGATTAGCAGTTAACCGTGAAAGGATGATGGAGAATATCGAAAGGCAGAATGGACTAGTTATGGCCGAGAGGCTGATGCTGTCCCTAGTCGACTCCGGGATGCCCAGAGATGAGGCGCACGAAGTTATGCGTGTGGCTTCTATTGAAGCAATGGAAAAGAACATACATCTGAAAGATGTCTGCTCCGATAATGATTCTATATCTTCTGTCTTTGGCGATGAACAGTTGGATGACTTATTCGAACCAAGTGGACATCTTGGTGTATCAGGTGAACTCGTGGATAATGCGATTTCAATTGCACGTAAAATGACTCAATAAGAGTTAATCATGGCTATTAGTTGACTTCTTTACTGTAACCACGACGAAAACGCCGATAACAATACCAGCCGCAACTACAGCGGCAATAATAGGATTTATCATAGCGATGCCTAATGCCAAACCGGTCATTATTGAGACAAACCCAAGGAGTATAATCATCGCATGGGGGCCGTACTGGTTTGCATCGTCCAGTGCAACGCTGAGAAAACCATCCTCCATCACCCCGCCCATCACTGACGCGTCTGATTGGCGAAACTCGGGAGGAGGTCGCCGGGGGATTTTCTCGACCGGCCTCTGTCTCTTGACCACGTGACTCGCATAACACTAGAGAGATTATCCTTACTGATTATTCGTCTTCAGGCATGGCGAATCCTGCCTGCTCAAGTAACAGATCCATATCTTCTAGGGCTTCCTCATCTGGATTAATCAGTTCTCCGGGTTCCTTCGCTTCACCACTGTAGTCATCACCGCCATCCGCTGCGAATTTCATCCTTCGCTGCCTGATTCCCAGAAGAGTCCAAATCAAGTATCCTGAAATCGCAATCATGGCTAGTGTTGCCAAAATCTCGCTAAGCCCGACCATGGTATGCGATACCGGCAGGTGGTTTCAGTTTGTCCCAGGCAATCCATGTGAAAGTGGTCTAGACAGGTGTCTGCGATTAGATGGAGATGGTTCCAGCCATTCCCCCACAGGATGCCCCAGTACACTCTCAATATCGGCACAGTACCAAGATTTGCTCTCTATCCGACCACAAGAAAGGCACCTTATCCCTTGTCCGCGCCCAGAGCTCCTCATTGTCCTAGAGCAGCAAATTGGCCTGCTAATGATTCTAGCTGTTGCAATATCCAGCTTGATTCTCTCTAGATGGGTAGCGCCATCGGGAGAAACCAAACCTGCCCAGCTAATCCTATCCCCTGGAATCAGTGACCGAAGGAGTCTATTCACAGGGCCACCCTCAGAGAAGGCAACTAGTTTGACGGCCCGACCTGCAGAAAATACGGAAATGTGTGCGTGACCACCTTGGGTTTCCTTTGGTAGCGAGATTACAGTCCCGGAATGAGGAGATTCGATATGATCATCGCTGATCTGATTTGTACGATGAATTGCGAAAGAGTGGCAATCCTCGACATCATCCCTAGATTGAAGCCAGTAGTGCGCTGTCTCCACGGCCGAGTGTGAAGAGCCCCGAATCCCATATAGAACTGGGCAAGGAGTCCTAGGGGCAATCATCCCTTTTCCCTTGGTGGGATCTCGATTTAGGAACGTCTCGGGGTGTAGGTTTTCCAATTCTGATACAGATTCTAGTGAAACCATCCTCGCCGACCCTATCCTAGATTCATCCCTCCATGAGATTAACTCCCACGAGGAGTTTGTGTTGTTGTCCCAAGAAATAGCGGCACACGCGCCCACAACTCCGAATTCGGAATCAGAACACATTACGATAACGCGGCTCTGGACTGCTTCATCCATCAATTTGTGAGGGTCTACATTTCTCCTAACTGCATTCCAGTACCATTCCTTCGGGACTGGTTTGAAAGAAACAACTAGGCATGGAGAAGCAGGGTATCCAGAAAGAGGATAATTGCTAATTTGCACTAACAAATTTGAGAACCATTCATTGCAAATTTGTTTCAAATCATCAGTACCATTATCTGAGATTTCGAGAATTGCCCCCAGTGCCCCATTTCCCCGGGTTCGCCTCTTGGCGAATGGCCACAACCTCACGAGCCTCCTTTCGACGACTTGGCACTCCATCCGCTGACAGATGGCCGTCAGGAGGTGGTCGAAACTAGAGGTGGTGCAACCGACCTCTAAGTGATCGGTGTCGTCAAGACCTATTCGGCATCTCAATGGATTCACCCCTCATTGCTGGAGACTATGTCCTCAATGACTGAACTCAAACCCGATTCTGAGTCACAGAGGATTCCCTTGACTCCAAATCTCTTAGCGGCGATAATGTCGGATTCCCTGTCTCCAACTAGAATGGAATTAGATTCACTAGGCCTATCCGACCAATCATCGCCAAATGAGATTTGAATGGGCTTGCCGGGAAGGTTGTGGGCATTTTCGATTAGTTGCCTTGCTGCTTCAAGCATGCCTGGGTTCGGTTTTCTTGACCAAGAGGCGTCGTCAGGAGAATAGGGGCTGTATAGAATCAGATCGATTTCTGCATCTAGATCCTCTTCAATTAACAGCAATTGCAGCTTCTCATGAATTTGGGCAAGGACTTCATGCCCCCAGAGCCCTCGACCTATGGGTGATTGGTTGGTAACTATGCATACTCTGAAACCTAGTCTCCTCAACCTAGCAACGGCCTTTCCAGATCCAATGTATAATTCCAGTTCCTCGGGGGAATTGACGTAATTCTCCTTCCACCTATTCAGCACCCCATCACGATCAAGATAAGCAATATTACCGGACCACTTCGATTGCGTCGGTAAATCGTTGAGGATTAGCGGGGCTTCGAGAGAAGAACCGTGCCGATGGGGTGGCAACATTTTCTCACAATCCATTATTCGACTTGACCGCCTCTTTGATGATGTGATTGATTACCAACTGAATATCCTCGATTCGCTCCATTGACTTTGAGGGGACTAATATGCATAAGTCGGCGCTTTCGGACAATTTCCCACCCTCCAAACCTCCGTAGTTTCCAGTAATCGCCACGGTAGTGCAACCGTGATCCTTGGAGAATTCAATCCCGTTAATGACATTTGCAGAATTACCAGATCCACTGAATCCTACTACCAAATCTCCTGGTCTGATGAAGGTTGAGAGTTGTCCAACGAACACGTTTTCGTAATCCGTATCGTTTGCCCAAGCAGTCAGCGAGGACACGTTGTCAGAGTGAGAAATAGTTCTGAGAGACAATTCCTTGGACCAATCTCCAGCGCTATGTGAGGGAGTTCCTGCGCTTCCTCCATTTCCGATAAAGTGGACGGTTGCACCGGCTTCACGTGTTTTCTCAACCATAATCCAGAATTTTTCTATCTGTGTGATAGGTAAATTCTCTATGGTCGCCACTAGGGATGAGGCGTATGACTCGGCGAATTCGGTGAAGTCGAAACTCATATCTCCAGTGGTTCGGGAGGGGGCATCCTATTTACGGGTTGATGAAAGCAAGTGATCATGGAGGACCCAATATCATCAGTGGTGAGCTCATTCGCTAGTAGTCTCGGAATCTCGGATGTCACCATGCAGTTATTGATCGGAACATTGGGGTTGGTACTTATGGCAGTTGCATTTCATCGCAACACAGAGAGTTATTCGAAAGGCTCTGCAATAATCTCATGGCCATTAATCGGCCTCTTCTTCTACCTATACTCGGGACATTTCGTCGAGATATCTGATCCTGTTCTGATATTCATGACAGCTGGAGCCCTTCCAGCGGGTCTAGCAATTTCCTATTGGGAGTGGACGATTGATGAAGAAACTGATGAGACGATAGTGTGGCTGAGGGGTTTCGTGGTTTGGTCCATGGTTCCCTATTACATTGTTTTCGGAGTACCATACCTCAACATGGCATTCGTGCAATTTACCGCAGTCAGTGCTGAATTAATGCTAGAATTTGCAGGATTTGGTGGTTACGAGATTGGTACGATGATGATTGAGAGGCACGGAGAGGTCGCTATCCCAGTTTCTGATTGGGAAGGGAGTCGGTTTGTACTTAGCGAACCGCTAGGAGAGGGAGGTTTCTTCACGCCCATGATTAACGATGAAGGAGAGTCGGTTGTTGCATTCATACTGGCTTGCTCTGCCCTGCAGTCGATGGCAGTGTTCATTGGAGCAATTGTGGCATTAAATTCCGT
>Ga0208765_1000392_pt1 | contig 28984 bp, 26 predicted proteins | sample ETNtaG_2_FD_185783 | JGI IMG/M metagenome (GOLD analysis project Ga0208765, IMG submission 185783) | Marine microbial and viral communities from oxygen minimum zone, Eastern Pacific Ocean - ETNP201406SV203 (SPAdes) (version 2) | ecosystem: Environmental > Aquatic > Marine > Oceanic ...
TTTCAAGATGGAGAACTGTACCATTAATAAATCGGTGGATACGGTTACGCTTTAGGCTGCATATAGACGACTATAAGACTAGCAACAAATATGCTTGAGTATGTTCCTACTAACACTCCTACGATCAAGGCAAAAGAAAAATAATGTATTACTTCTCCACCGAAAAAATATAGAGTTAATACTACAAATAATGTTGTTAATGATGTTACTATCGTCCTACTTAATGATTCGTTTATGCTCTTATTTACAATTGATACCACTGATTCTCTTTTTAGAGCTTTCATATTTTCTCTGATTCTATCAAATACAACTATAGTATCATTAAGGGAATATCCAACTATTGTCAAGAAAGCGGCAATGACAGATAGTGAAATTTCATATCCAAGGATAGAGAAAACCCCTAGGGTAATAATTACATCATGTGCAATAGCTGCAATAGCACCAATTGCATAGGTAAATTCAAATCGGAAGGAAATATATATTAGAATTAGGGTAATTGCATATATAATCGCCATTATCGCTTTCCCACTTAGTTCAGACCCTACCTTTGGACTCACTTTATCAATAGATAATATAAAATCATCTTTATCTTCAGGCAAAGCATCCGGGTAAATATTTTTTAATATATCAATGAAGTTTTGAGAAAATTTTTCCGGTTCATTTTCCAAATTAGCGATACGTACAGAGACGTTGCTATTGTCTCCAAAATGTTTTATCTCTGAGGTACTAAAATCAAATGATTGCCCGTTAATGTTTACATTTTTTAATTGGGAGCGAAGATCATTAATATTAATTGGTTTTGTATATTGTACTGCGATTAAAGTCCCTCCTTTAAAATCTATACTTAGCTTGGGGCCATTATTTATTATAAGCGAAAATATACCAGCCAGTATTAGAGCTCCAGATAGTAGGATAGTAAATCTGGAGTTATTCATGAAATCAATTTTTGAATCTTTTATAATCTGCATTTATATACTAAGGTTTTTTATTGATTTTCTTGTGATTGTATAAAAAATTGTCCGTGTAACGTAAACCGCAGTGAACATACTGATTAATATCCCCCAAAAAAGTACAGTCGCAAATCCTTTAATAGGGCCAGTGCCAAACTGGTATAAAACAAGAGCAGCAATTACAGTAGTTAGGTTTGCGTCAATAATAGTAGTGATTGCTCTGTTGTATCCTGCTTCAATGGCAGACTTCGGTGTTTTCCCTTTTCTTAATTCTTCTCTTATTCTTTCAAAAATAATGACGTTAGAATCTATACACATTCCAACGGTCAATATCAGGCCAGCTATTCCAGGAAGCGTTAAGGTCGCGCCTAAAGAAGCTAAGACAGCTAGAATTAATATAATATTCCATACCAAAGCAAAATTAGCAATGAAGCCAGAAGATCTATAGTAAACAAGCATAAATACGAATACAATAGCTAGACCGATAAGGATAGATTTCTGACCTTTGGAGATAGAATCAGCGCCTAAGCTTGGGCCGACGGTTCTTTCTTCAATTATCTCTACAGGTGCTGGAAGTGCACCAGCTCTTAATATTATTGCAATATCCTTTGCCTCGTTCATATCTGCAAATCCTTCGATCTGGGTTCTACCTCCAGGTATTTTTTCCCTAATATTTGGGGCCATGTGAACTTTTCCATCCAAAACAATAGCAATTCTTTCTCCTATATTCGCTCCTGTTACTCTTGACCATGTCTTAGAACCCTCACTATTCATATCCAGTGATACTACTGGTAAGCCTGCATTACCACCACCCAGGCTCCCAAGGTTTGCTTTAGCTTTTTCAACTACACCACCAGTTAATTCAGGTTTATCTTCTATATAGTATAAACGATAATATTGTCCTGAACCTGCTAATGTTTCTGAATCATTACTAAATAGGAACTGCCCCGATGAAGACTTGAGTTTTAGTTTGACCTCTTCTTTAGATAGCAACTTATTTAATGAGTACATGTTCTTAGTATTTACTGCCATATCTCCTTGAACAAATTCAATGAGAGACTGAAGAGGTGATTCTAATAGTAGGTCTGATTCTTGAATAGTGCTATCCTCACCCATACTTTCTGTTTCACCAAAGATCTCATCAATAGTTGTGACATCGCTATCTGTTTTTTTATTTGTTTCTTTAATATCCAATGCATTATTAGTGTTTGCACTTATGTCTGCAAGATCTTCATCACTAACTGATCTTTTTAATATATTATCTAGTTGAATTATAATTTCATTAGTAACTGCACTATTCTTTACTAAATAAAATTCTAACAATGCTGTACTTTGTAAAAGAGCCCTTGCTCTGTCAGAATCTTGAATACCTGCTAGCTCGACAAGAATACGATATTTTCCTTTCTTTTGTATAGTTGGCTCAGATACGCCGAACTGATCTATTCTATTTTGAAGTATTTCTAAAACACGATTTATTGAATCTTCTGTTTCTTCTTCTAGAGCTAAAATGATATCATCCAGATTCGATCCATATTCATGGAAATAACGAACGATTTTAAGTCCTTTTTCTTCAATCTCATTACGAAGTATGTTAAAAAAGTCTAAACTTTGATCTGCTTTAAATTTTTTGACAGAAGCATTTAATACTTTATCAAATTTTTCATTTCGATTTGAAGCAAGATTTTTTACTAATGTTGGAATATCTGCTTCTAGTTCAATATACATTCCGCCTTTCAGATCTAGACCTTGACGAATGACCTGTGATTCTATTTGAGCTAGTGCTCCTTCCTCTCTTAGGTCCTCTTTTTCATCATCTGTTAGGCTTTGATATTGTATTGTCGGCCATAAAGAGAACATTGACCAGCCCAGTATGACTAGAATGACCAAATACCTAGGTGTAAGACTATTATGCATTTTTCTTTATATTTTTTATTTATGTTTAAATAAAGAGCGGAAATTTAGCTTTGGACAGTTGTTGTAGCAACATAACATAATTATCAAATATTTTCCATTTTAATAACAAGTTGTTTTGCAGTTTTATAAGAAAATATAATAATGAATTCGTTTGAAAATTGTCATTAAAGTAATTGAGGAAAAATAAATTGTCTTTTCGAGATTGATATTTCTTAATTTGATAATGAATAAGGATTAATATTGACCCTTATTATTTGTTATGGGAAAAGTTTTAGCATTTATAAATCAAAAAGGAGGTGTCGGTAAAACTACATCTGCTGTTAATGTAGGACTAAGTTTAGCGGTATCAGAGTTAAAAACACTTATAATTGATTTGGATCCACAAGCGAATGCTACTACTGGTTTATCTGATTTGATAAAAATCACAAAAAAAAATATCTATGATGTCATCATTGGAGATATTGATATTAAAGAGGCAATAGCAGAGACAACTTTTCCTCATCTTGATGTAATCGTATCAACAAATGATTTAGTAGGAGCAGAAGTAGAATTAGTCAATATTATGGCTCGAGAGTATCAACTAAAAACCGCACTTAAAAAAGTTATACGAAAATATGATGTCATTATACTTGATTGCCCCCCTTCACTTGGTCTATTAACAATTAATGCACTAACCTCTTCTCACGCCATTATCATCCCAATCCAGTGTGAATATTATGCTTTAGAAGGTCTCAGCCAGTTGTTAAATACTTTTAGATTAGTTCAGAGGCATCTTAACAAAAAACTAATTATAGGGGGTGTATTAATGACGATGTATGATAGTAGATTAAATTTGTCAAAACAAGTTGTTCAGGAAGTAAAAAGCTACTTTAAGGATAAATTATTTAAAACATTGATATATCGAAATGTGAAATTAAGTGAGGCACCAAGTTTTGGTAAACCAGCCCTGCTTTATGATGCCAATTCGAATGGCGCAAAAAATTATTTAAGTTTAACAGAGGAGATTTTACAGCGTGTCATCTAAAAGATTAGGACGTGGGATTGAGGCTCTTATCAATTCCGAACTAAATGATAAATCAAAAAAACCTAATTCGCCAGGAGTGAGTTATATAAATTTATCAGATATCAAGCCAAACCCCGATCAGCCTAGGCGCGACTTTAATAATACTTCATTAGATGAACTAAGTAAATCAATTAAAGAAAAAGGTGTAATTACACCGATTACAGTTAGGGAGTCAAATAAAGGTTACGAGATAATTGCTGGAGAAAGAAGGTGGCGTGCTGCAAAGAAAGCAAAATTGAAATCAATTCCTGCTTATATACTAAATATTGGCGATGAAGCAGAAATGATGGAAGTAGCACTAATAGAAAATATTCAGAGGGAAGATTTAAATCCAATTGAAGAGGCCGAAGGATATGCTGTTTTAAATAGTAAATACAGTTTATCACACGATGGTATAGCTAAAACTATAGGGAAAAAGCGCACTACAATATCTAATGCATTACGGTTACTTAAATTACCCCCTGAAATTAGAAAAAGTATTAGAAGTGGAGAAATTACCGCTGGGCATGGAAGAGCAATTTTGCAGAAAAAATCAATAGCAGCCATGAAAAATTTGTGGAAAAAAATTGTTAATGAATCACTTAGTGTTAGAGCAGCAGAGTCACTTGTAAAGCCAAAGCCTAAAAAGAAAAAAATAAAGAGTGTAATTGTTCCAAAGGCTCCGATTCGGGCGATAGAAAATCAGTTAATAGAAATATTTGGAACAAAGGTTAAGCTAAAACCAGCACAAATAGGTGGCTCAATAGAAATTATATATTTTTCAGATGACGATCTTGAGAGGATAATTGATTTATTACAATCTTTGTAAATACTAATGAATAAAAAATTTACTTTATTAATAATACCAGATGATGATTCTGGGACTAAGTCATATAATATTAGTAAAAATTTGTTGAAATATTTTATTATATCTATATCGGTTATTTTGATTGTGTTTATTATTATATCAATAAAGTTAATTCCTGGTATATCTAAATATGATGATTTAAAGAAAAAATACAATATACTTGCACAAGAGCGTTTAAAAGTTATCGAGCTAAGTGAAAATCTTAAACGAATAAAACAAATGAATCAATTTGTTAGAAATTCACTGGGAGTAGAATTAAACTTTGTTGATACGCCAGAAATAATGGACAGCGTTTTAATGCTAATACCAGATGAGAATTCTATCTCCTTCACTGATAATATACCTTCTGTTGCTCCAATTCAGGGGTATATAAGCCAGCGTATGGAAAACAAATTTTCTATAACCGATAATAGGCATGGAGGAATTGATATTGTTGCAAAACAAGGCACACCTATTAAAGCTTCTGCCTCAGGATTAGTTATATTTTCTGGATGGACCTATGAGATGGGAAATCTAATTATAATACACCATGGAGATGGGTATTTCACTCATTATGGACACAATCAACAAAATCTAAGATTTCAATTAGATATGATAAAGAAAGGCGAAGTAATTGGGCTAGTTGGGGATACGGGTATTTCATCCGGACCTCATTTACATTTTGAAATTTGGAAAGACAATAAGTCAATTAATCCACTAATATATTTTCCTGAATATAATAAAACAGACCTAACTTCAAATAATAATGGATAAATCAAATTATAAAAATGTTCATACTATGATCGGTCCCGATGCGACAGTTAATGGTCCGATTAGGCTTACACAAGGCTTAATTATATATGGTAAAATATACGGGGATGTAATTACTAAAGGCCCTGTCCGAGTAGCAAAAAATGGATTAGTGCAGGGTAACGTAGAAGGTTTTAGCGTTCGGATTGGGGGCACTGTCATTGGTGATATTAAATCTGAGGGTCAAGTTATTTTGCGAAAAAATTGTGTTTTAAAGGGAGATATTAGTTATAGAAAGCTGCATATTGAAGACGGTGCACAGTTTGAAGGCCAATGTGATTTAGTTGGAAGCATTAACGCAGAAAATGTGAACGCCTAGATCATTGAATTACGATAATAAGAATTCCGATGAAAGTTATTTATACTATTTCCAAAAAATTCTTATTAAAGCTGCGCCAATTATGTCAGCATCATACTCATTATTCTTTTCAATTATTTTATTATCAGGGCTAGGGTATTATTTGGATAAAAATCTAGATACCTTTCCGATAATATTTTTATTGTGTTTGGTTTTTGGAATGTTTTTAGGTTTTTATCAATTGTTAAAGACAATAAACGCTCAAAAGAAATGATGTTATACACATATACGGTTATACTTTTAATTGGTATAGCAGGAATTTTTTCAAGTTTTTTTGATAACATGATTAGCGAAATATTTTTGGGGCTAGTAGGCCCAGTTTTGGTTGGTTTTATAACAATTTTCTTTATGATAAAATATTCTAATAGTAGAGCAATCAGGTTTAATAGAATGCTTGCTAGAGGCTTCGCAATTAAATTTATTTTTTACGGCATATTTATTATAACCATTTTCACTGTTTATTCTTTTAAACCGGTTCCATTTATGTGTAGCTTTACTTCCTCATTTATAGGTCTTCATTTGATGGAGGCGATAGTTTTGAAGAAAATTCAGGGTAGATAATACTTATAAACTAAAGTGTCTAATGGTAATCTCTAGTACAGAAAATAGTGGACAAACTGTTTTAGAAAAAGTCGGGCCTAATATTATTCATCATGTTTCAAATTCAGATATTTCTCATCCAATTGTTCACCTACCAAAATTATTTGGCATAGATTTTTCTATTACAAAGCATGTTTTTATGCTTTGGCTAATCGCAATAATCGTAGCAATCTTCGTGATTATTCCTATTCAGAGATATGTAAAAAGTAATGGTAAAGAAAAAACTCGTTGGACTATAATGATTGAATATATTGTTGAATTTATTCGCGATGGTATTTCTGGTCCTAATGTTGGCCCAAAGTGGGTAATGACATGGACGCCACTTTTTCTCACTTTTTTCTTTTTTATACTTTTTGCTAATGCAATTGGTATGGTGCCTATTTTTGATATATTAGGCGTTATTAACAGGTTTATTTTAGATGTACCTGCAGATGATAGTCATAATTTTATAAATGGATTGCTTCATGGTGGTCCCACTGCCACTGGAAATTTTAATGTTACAGCAGGCCTTGCTACGATCACATTTTTTGCCATAATAGTTGCAGGCGCACGAGAGCATGGTTTTATTAAGCATTGGAAAAATCTTGTTCCCCATGGTTTAGCCTGGCCAATCTATATTATTTTAATTCCCATCGAAATCATAGGATTATTTGTAAAACCATTTGCCCTCACTATGCGTTTAGCTGCTAATATGACAGGGGGACATATTGCTTTGTTAGCTTTGTTATCCTTAATGGCAATTATCGGAGAAATGTTTCACAGTGCAGCTGCAGGAATCGGTGTATCACTCATAACGGTTCCAATGTCTGCTGCAATCTCGGGTTTAGAGATTATTATTGTTATTGTGCAAGCCTATGTTTTTACTTTATTAACAGCTGTGTTTGTCGGAATGGCAATTAACGTACATCATTAACTAAAATAAAAAAGGAAGTATATAATGGATGCAACTATATTAGTCCCAGTAGGATTAGGCTTAACCGTAATAGGCGCTGGTCTTGGTATTGGAAAATTTGCAGCGGCAGCGGCAGAAGGTATCGCTAGACAGCCTGAGGCTGCTGATAAAATTAGTGGCGCAGTTCAGCTCCCACTCTTTCTTCTGGAAGGTGTGGCGATCCTTGCTGAGGTATTCATCTTTTTGATGCTTATTCTATAGTAATAGTATATTATGGATCATTATTGGAGTATCCCAGGTGATGAGGTGCTCCATGAGTCAACAGGCGCTCATGGAACCTCATCAGAACAGAATCCTCTTGTAAAGTTAGACCCGGGTCTATTTATTTGGACCATTCTGACCTTTCTGTTGCTTTTAATAGCTCTTGCAAAATTTGCATGGAAACCATTGTTGGCAATGCTTGATGAAAGACAAAAAAAGATAGAAGACTCATTATTGTCTGCTGAAAAAGCTAGACAGAAGCTCGAAGGAATAAACCAAGAGTCTGAGTCTATTCTATCAAAAGCTAGAACGGAGGCACAAACTATTGTCGCTGATGCTAAATCCGCAGCAGAGAATTTAAAAGAGGATATTGTATCGAAGGCAAAACAAGAGGCTGATGGACAGCTAGAAAAAGCAAAAAATCAGATCAGTGTTGAAAAAGACAAAGCATTGTTAGAAATTCGTCAAGAAGTCGTCGATTTATCTATTAATGTGGCAGAAAAGATACTAGAGAAAAATATATCAAAAGATGATAACGCCTCAATTATTGAAGATTCATTAAATAAACTGGACAACTATGAAGCATAATAAATCGGCAAAACAACTTTCCAGTGTTCTATTTGAGTGTGCTAATAATGCGAACGCTTTAGATGAAGTTCGGGATTCAATTTCATTGTTTGATGATCTTGTCAGGTCGAATATTGATCTCAAAAGTTTTGTTCAGTCAAAGCGACTATCTCAAGAACAGAAACTGACAATATTAGTTAAGGTCTTAGGCACATCCGTACATAGCCTAGTATTAGGTATTGCATCATATCTAAGTGGAATGCAGACAAATAAAACTATCAGCCGGGTAAAAAAATATTATTTTGAGCAATATAAGAAGGTTAAAAACAAAGTATCTGTTCATGCTATTCTAAGTAATGAGATGAATGAAGCAGATGTTTCAATGATGAAAGAAAAATTAGACCAAGTATTAAATAAAGATACAGACCTTTCTATTGAGATTGATAGATCACTTATTGGTGGTGTAAAACTAAGGATCGAGAATACTTATTTAGATGCGTCAATAAAAAGTCAAATCAATAACATTAAGTTAGATTTAATGAAAACATGAGTTAGGATATTATGGAAATAAAAACTGATCAAATAACAGCACTGCTGAAAGAACAATTAGAAAAATATGATAGCGCCATTGACATTTCCGAGGTTGGTGAAATAATCGAAGTAGGTGATGGTGTCGCAAGAGCATCAGGCCTTGAAAATGTAATGAGTTCTGAGCTAGTTGAGTTGCCGAATGATGTATTTGGAATGGCACTAAATCTAGAAGAGGATAATATCGGCCTGGTTTTATTTGGCGAGACTAGACTAATTAAAGAAGGAGATATTGCCAAGAGAACTGGTCGCGTGGTTGAGGTTCCTGTAGGAAAAGAAATGCTTGGTAGAGTGGTTAACCCCTTGGGTCAACCATTAGATGGTAAGGGCCCGATTAACAGTTCTAGTACACTTCCAATTGAACGAAAAGCGCTAGGCGTAATGGCACGTAGTCCTGTGAAGAAGCCTCTACAGACTGGAATTAAAGCAATTGATAGTATGGTTCCAATTGGTAGGGGGCAACGAGAGCTAATTATTGGCGATCGTCAAACTGGAAAAACTGCTGTCGCGATTGATGCTATCATAAACCAAAAATATACTCATGAAACAGATGCTCCTGTCTATTGTGTTTATGTTGCCATAGGACAAAAAGCATCTACTGTTGCTAGTTTGGTTTCAGAGTTAGAATCGCAGGGCGCAATGGAATATACAATTATTGTCGCTGCAAACGCATCTGATCCTGCACCAATACAGTATATTGCACCATATGCCGGTTGTGCTATGGGAGAATTTTTCAGGGATAATGGACAACATTCTTTGATTGTATATGATGATCTATCCAAACAAGCTGTGGCCTATCGTCAGATGTCACTTGTGCTTCGAAGACCACCTGGGCGTGAGGCTTTTCCTGGTGACGTATTTTATTTACACAGTCGTTTACTTGAAAGAGCTTCTAAATTATCTGAGGATCATGGTGGTGGGTCATTGACTGCTTTACCAGTAATTGAAACACAAGAGGGTGATGTCTCAGCGTATATACCTACTAATGTGATTTCAATTACAGATGGCCAGATTTATCTTGAAACAAATCTATTTAATTCAGGTATTAAACCAGCGATTGATGTCGGACTCTCTGTCTCTCGTGTGGGTGGTAATGCACAGCTCAAGGCAATGAAAAAAGTTGCTGGTACACTAAGGCTGGACTTAGCTCAATACCGAGAGCTAGAGGCTTTTGCCAAGTTTGGATCAGATCTTGATAAGTCTACACTTGACCAATTGACCCGTGGAGAGAGGATGGTTGAAATATTAAAGCAAAATCAATATGTTCCAATGGCTGTAGAAAAACAAGTAGCAATAATTTTTGCTGCCTCTAAAGGTTATCTAGATGATATAGATGTAGAAAAAGTCGCTGATTTTGAGGCTGGTCTTTTTGAATACCTTGATGCGAATGCTTCGGACCAGCTAAAAGCCATAAAAGATGAAGGTACCATCAGCGATGAAAACAGTGATGCACTCGATAAAGCAATCTCTGATTTCAAAAATAGTTTTGCGGTTTAGTCTGTGGCAAATCTTAAAGATATAAGAGATCGAATTAAATCTGTAAAGAGCATTCAAAAGGTAACCAGTGCAATGAAAATGGTTGCTGCAGCAAAGATTCGTCGAGCGCAGGAAAGAATGGAGCAGGGAAGGCCTTACGCATTTGCTCTTGAAGAAGTGATTCATCATTTATTGCCTGATATTGACAGGGATATGTTAGATCTATTAGAGGTACGTGATATAAAGCGTAAAGCATATGTGGTTGTCAGTGCAGACAGAGGACTCGCTGGTGCGTTTAATACGAACATAACAAAAATTGCCCAGCAAGAGATTGATCAATTCGGAAAAGAAAATGTTGATTTATTTTGTATAGGAAAAAAGTCTAGAGATTATTTTAAGCGAAGAGATTACAATATCATTGAGAGTCATATAGATTTCTGGAATGAGCTAGACTATGATAATGCAATGATGATTGGCAGAAGTATTATTGATCATTTTATTAGCGGCAAGGTAGATGAGATACATGTGATATATAATTATTTTATAAACCTTGCTCATCAAGAAATAAAATCTGAGGTTTTACTGCCTCTGGTGTATAATGAAAAAGAGATAAAAGTCAAAGACAGGCTTTATGAACCATCTAAAGAAAAGCTGGTTAGCTCTCTGGTTCCTAGACATCTAAATATTCAAGTTTGGAAGTATCTTCTTGAGTCTTATGCGAGTGAACAGGCTGCTAGGATGATGGCAATGGAGAACGCTACAACAAATGCTAAGGATATGATAAAAAGTTTAACTCTAGAATTTAACAAAGCGCGTCAGGCAGCGATTACAACTGAGATGCTAGAAATCGTTAGTGGTGCTGAGGCTTTAAAAGAATAAACATAAATAAGGAATAATTTTATGTCAGAAAAAGGAAAAATTTCGCAGGTAATGGGCGCAGTTGTTGATGTTGTGTTTGAACAAGGCCATTTACCTGATATTTATAATGCCTTAACTGTTGAACGAGGTGACGATAACACTTTGGTTTTAGAGGTTGCGCAGCACTTGGGTGATTCTGCCGTTCGTACTGTAGCTATGGATTCTACAGATGGGTTAGTCAGAGGAACTGAGGTTAAAGATAGTGGTTCTCCTATTTCAGTACCTGTAGGTCCTGAAACCTTAGGTAGGCTTTTTGATGTTTTGGGGAATACAATTGATAATAAAGGTGACGTTAAAACCGATAAAGTGAATCCAATCCATCGAACCGCACCTAAGCATGAGGATCTTACTACGTCTACCGAGATTCTTGTTACAGGAATAAAAGTTGTAGATCTTATGGAGCCATATACAAAAGGTGGAAAGACCGGATTGTTTGGAGGTGCAGGAGTAGGAAAAACTGTTTTGATTCAAGAGCTAATCAGGAATATTGCTACAGAGCATGGTGGATATTCTGTTTTTGCTGGTGTTGGTGAGCGAACTAGAGAAGGAAATGACTTATACAATGAAATGACGGAGTCTGGCGTTATCAAAAAAACCACTATGGTTTTTGGGCAAATGAATGAACCACCGGGGGCCAGATTACGTGTTGCCCTAAGTGGACTTGCAATGGCAGAATATTTTAGAGATGACGAGGGTAAGGATGTTTTGTTATTTATTGATAATATTTTTCGTTTTACTCAAGCAGGATCTGAGGTTTCAGCATTGTTAGGTCGTATGCCTTCCGCTGTTGGATATCAGCCAACTCTTAGTACAGAGATGGGAGATTTACAAGAAAGGATAACATCTACTAAGAATGGGTCGATCACATCTGTTCAAGCTGTATATGTTCCAGCGGATGACTTGACTGATCCCGCTCCGGCTACAGCTTTTGCGCATTTAGATGCAACTTCTGTTTTAGAAAGAAAGATTGCGGAGTTGGGAATTTATCCAGCGGTAGATCCACTCGCATCAACATCAAGAATATTAGATCCTAGGATTATTGGCGACCGTCATTATGATACTGCACAAAAAGTACAGGAGATATTACAACAATATAAAGACCTGCAAGATATTATTGCTATTTTGGGTATGGATGAGTTGTCAGATGATGATAAACTAACAGTGTCTCGAGCGAGAAAAATGCAAAAGTTTATGTCTCAACCATTTTTTGTTGCTGAACAGTTTACTGGTTTTGAAGGGAGATATGTAAGTCTTGAGGACACTGTCTCTGGTTTTGAAGCGATCTTAAACGGTGATGTAGATGAATTAGCTGAGAATTCTTTTGCATATGTTGGTACCATTGATGAAGCAATTGATAAGGATAAAAAGGCTGCCGCATAGTGAGCACATTTTCCGTAGAAATCGTTACACCTATTAAGGTTTTAAATCAGGAAAACGTTAGTTATATCAGATGCCCCGGGCTAGATGGATATTTCGGTGTAATGAAAAAGCATCGAGAAGGTGTTATTGCTTTAGATGTAGGCGAAATAAAGATTAAAACAGATGGTAACACGGAATGGTATGCGACCAGTGGAGGTTTTGCTGAGATTGGTTCAACAAAAGTTGAACTATTATTAGAATCTATAGAAAAATCTAATGAAATTGATGTAAAACGCGCCGCAGAAGCTTTAGAAAGAGCAAAAGATAGAAAAAATAATCCCCAGGAAAAGATTGATAATATTAGGCTTGAGGCTTCTCTAACGAGGGCGATGAATCGTTTAAGAATATCAAAAAAATAGATTTATTTATATCATTTAAAATAAAAACCGTCTTTTTAATATTGAGACGGTTTTTTTATTAATAAAATTAATATAATGTTTAAACGTACACACACCTGTGGAGAGCTGAATAAGTCTAACGTAGGTAGCAAAGTTCAATTAAATGGTTGGGTCAATACCGTCCGACTTCATGGGAAAATTGTTTTTGTTGACCTTAGAGATAGATATGGAAAGACACAGTTAGTGTTTGATGAAAATTCATTCAATGATGAATTTGAAAAAATAAAAAAATTCTCTGTTGAAGATGTGATCTCTATAAAAGGGGTCGTAGAAAACAGATCTGATTCTTCAATAAATCCTGCTATGGACACTGGTGAGATAGAAATCGCTATCACTGGCTATACTATGCTCAATGAGGCGGCACCTTTACCTTTTGTATTATCAGATCGAAATAGCGCAGAAGAACATTTTCGATTAAAATATCGTTATTTAGAGCTAAGAATTGAGGAACTACAAAAAAATATTATTTTAAGACACAATACATATCAGGCTACACGTGATTATCTGTCAAAAAATAATTTTTTGGAAATAGAGACCCCTGTGTTAATGAAATCAACGCCTGAAGGTGCAAGAGACTATTTGGTTCCAAGCCGTTTACACCATGGAAAATTTTATGCATTGCCCCAGTCTCCTCAAATATATAAACAGATACTAATGATATCGGGTTACGATCGTTATTTTCAAATTGTAAAATGTTTTCGTGATGAAGACCTACGTGCAGATCGCCAGCCAGAGTTTACTCAGATAGATATAGAAATGTCATTCGTAGATGAGGAAGACATTTTTGCAAATATGGAAGATCTTACCAGAAGTATATTTTTATCTGTAAAAGGAATAGAACTACCTAAGCCATTCCCAAGAATTACATATCAACAAGCTATGAAAACGTATGGCTCCGATAAGCCGGATACTAGATATGATATGAAGTTACATAATCTCAAATTATTTACGGATAAGTCTGATTTCAATGCTTTCAGCTCTGTAGAATGTGTCTCTGGATTTATCGTGAAGACAGGTGCAAAATATTCTAGAAAGATTATTGATGAATTAACAGATGAAGCTAAAAAACATAAGGCAAAAGGTTTAGCCTGGATTAAGTATGAAAATGGTCAGTTTAATGGAGGAATATCAAAGTTTTTTCCAGAACCATTGCAGGTTGAGATAATTAAATATTTTAAGATGACGGATGGTGATATTTTATTGATGATAGGGGATAAAAAAGATATAGTATACAAAACTCTTGGAAAACTAAGAGTAGTGATTGCTGAAAAAGAAGGACTAACTGATAAAAATGATTATAAACCAATTTGGGTTACTGAATTTCCTATGTTTGACCATGATAAAGATCAGGATCGATATATAGCGATGCATCATCCTTTTACCGCACCAAGAGAATCAGATATTAGCATACTAGATAATGAACCTGCTAAAGCACTTAGCCGTGGTTATGATTTAACAATGAATGGTCATGAAATTGCAGGAGGATCAATACGTATACACTCTCCTAAAATTCAGGAAAAAGTATTTTCTTTATTAGGGCTAAGCCGCCAACAGGCTGTAGAAAAGTTTGGATTTTTAGTAGAGGCTCTACAATATGGCGCACCGCCACATGGTGGCATTGCATTTGGCTTTGACAGATTAGTAATGCTACTAGCTGGTACTAATAACATCAGAGATGTAATTGCATTTCCCAAGACAACTTCAGCTACCTCTTTAATGGATGATAGTCCAAATCATGTAGAAACTGATCAGCTAGATGAGTTGGGTCTAACTCTAAAAAAGTAATTACAAAATCATTTATTTTTGTCTAATAGTTGACTTAAAAGTCCTACTGCATTTTTTGCACATACCTGAGCAGTTCTAGGAAGTTCGATACCACTATACCAATAAGAATGCGACCAAACCAATAAGCCAGAACTCTCATCAGTCATTTTTATTATTATCCCTACCCTTGCTTGGGTGTATTCTACTCTACCACTTTCTTGGATGGAGCCGCCATCTGTTGTGGTTGTGGTTGATGTTGTAGCCTTTGAATTATTTTTATTTTCACCTGCTTCAGTAGATTGTGTTATCACTGTTTCTATACTTCCTCGATCTTCAATCCGAAAAGGCACTAATATAGTTTCACGGTCTGTAAACTCGGTTAACGTGCAATTGAGCACAAGATTATTTTCTGCTATATTATTTAACTTAATTATGGTTCCACTTTCTTGGGTTTGTGATACGTCATAACCATGTTTCATAAACATAAATGAAATATTGTCTTCCATAATTTGACCTGATCCGGGCTCATTTGAATAGTCCAAAACTTTTTTTAAGCTAATACTATTAACTTTACTAAAATCATAGTCAGTATTTATCGCTGGAGCATTCCAGCAGCTAGAGAACAACATTGTTATAACAATAAACAAATAGTATTTCATACTATTAATATTCCTGAAGATTATTGAGGTGTATTTTTGCTTCATTAATCAGATCGTTGTTTTGAGTATTTTTTATGCAATTTTTCCATGCAGTGATTGCTTTGTTATTTTCATTAATGGCTTCATGAAGTAAGGCTTTTAATTTATATACTTCTGCATTATTTGGTTCTTCTAATCGAGCTAAATCTAATTGCTTAAGTGCTTCTGTAAATAGACCTGCTTCCATTGCCTTAACTGCTTGTTCTAAATATTTTCCTGACTGAGGATATAGTGGATTAAAAAGCAGAAATAACATTATAAAGCTGGTAGTAAAATTTTTTATACTTGGTTTATTACGCATAGATAAACATTCCTTTTTATTTATTCAAATAAGGTTTCTTCTTGATTTAAGAGATCCATTGCTCTTTTTTGATAAAAAATATTTTCTGGGATGATCTCTGGATTTATAGTTGGATCAATATTAATAATTGACTGGAGCTGATTATGAAATACATTTCTATTTTCCGCTTTCTGGTGATAGAATTCTGACATTTGAACCTTGTTTCCAAAATAATTTGGGTGAGAGCCAATAGCTTTTTCAAAATAGTTTTTAGATTGTGTGATTTCGACTCCAGGAATTCTACTATAAAAGATTCCAAAAAATCGGTAAGGGCCACCGTAAAGATAATCTGGCTCTAGAGAAATAATCCTGTGCATAATTATTTCTAGTAGTTCTCTATGATTTACTCTTTCTAATGCCGGTTTATTATTTAGGTACCAGAGTTTATTTGTGGCCCACCAATACATTCCTGGCACCAATTCTTTTGGGGCAATAGATAATGCAGATAATATTTTAAAATCAGAGTCTCCTTTTGTTTCATTAAGTATCGATTTAAATAGACTATCATTTAAAACTGAATATTCTCCGATTTTGGCACCTTTTAAAAATAAACTGTCTTTTTTTGTTTTATCATTTTCCAAAAATATTCCTTGAAAAAAAAGAGAACGACTATAAAGATATAATAAATCGGAATTATTATGCTCTACTTCGTTCGCTAGCCCTAAAATATAATTTACTTTTTTTACCGCATTAGAATCACTTCTTTGATCCCAAAAAAGTTTTGCTTGTTCGAATAAAAAATTAATATTCTTCGATTGGGCAGTTTGTAATTCCATTTTTTGGTTTGAACATTTCCAAGAGGAAAAAATTTGTAGGCTTATGGAAAGCCAGTAAATAAATATAAAGTATTTCTTCATTATTAAGTTTTAGTAATTCGCAATATGTAAATTCAATGATAAATATTACAATTATAATATAGTATATGGAGAAAATTATAGAACTAAAATCAATGGAACTAGCTGATATTCTAGGAATAGGCGACGTGCACATAAAATTAATTGAGTCTAGTGTGCCTGTTTCCATCACAGCGCGAGGTGAATTGTTAACTATCAAAGGAAAAAAATCAGATATAAATCATGCTGCAGCTATCCTAGATGAGATGAGAGGTACTTTCACTAGTAAGGGCACACTTTTATCTGATGATGTTAACAATTTGATAAAACTTTATAAGTCAGGAGAAATTGACTTAAAAAGTAATTTAGATATTACGCATGTAATATATTATGGAAGAAAAGGTGCTATCGGCCCTAGGACAAACGGACAATCAATATTTTTAGAGAGCGTGATCAATAATGATATAGTATTTGGAATTGGTCCTGCTGGGACAGGAAAAACATTTTTATCTATGGCTTTTGCTCTTTCTTCATTGGAAAAAAAAGAGGTTGAAAGAATTATTCTTTGTAGGCCAGCCGTTGAGGCGGGTGAAAACTTAGGTTTTCTCCCTGGGGATCTTAAAGAAAAAGTAGATCCTTATTTGTCACCACTTTATGATGCTTTAGATGTAATGCTTCCAAAAAATAAGTTGGCTGCATTAATCGAAAATAAAAATATAGAGATTGTTCCTCTGGCCTATATGCGCGGCCGTACTCTAGATGATGCTTTTATGATACTTGATGAGGCGCAAAATAGTACAATTATGCAGATGAAAATGTTTCTTACTCGCTTAGGGATTGGTTCTAAGGCTATTATTAATGGCGATGTAACACAGATAGATTTAGATGTGAATAAACACTCTGGGCTAATTCAAGCGACAAAAATACTTAACAATGTCTCAGGAATTGGATTTACATATTTTGATGATTCTGATATAGTGCGTCATCCATTAGTGAGAAAAATAATTGGTGCATATGATACGATAGATAAAGAGAATGGTATTAAATAACCATATCTATACTAGGTTTATATAGTGGAAACAGAGACATATATAGTTCAGTCTGGTCGGACACCAATTGGTGCATTTGGAGGGGCTCTATCAGAATTTTCTGCTCCACAACTAGGTGCAGCAGTAATCGCTGGTTTGTTAGATCGATTAGACTTAGATGTAAACGAAGTAGAAGAAGTAATCATGGGTAATGTTCTATCCGCTGGGATCGGACAAGCGCCAGCTAGGCAGACAGCCATATATTCTGGTTTACCACATAAAGTAGAATGTCTTACGATTAACAAAATGTGTGGGTCTGGTTTAAAAGCGGTGATGCTAGCCGATCAGGCTATTAAGGCTAATGATACAGGTATAATCATCGCTGGCGGTATAGAGAGCATGTCCAATGCACCTTATTTGATATCAAAAGGTATAAATCGATTTGGTCACCAAAAAATGATAGACAGTATGATTCACGATGGTTTATGGGATGCTTATAATGATATACATATGGGTAGCTGTGCAGAAATGCTTGCGACAGATAGAAACTATGCTAGAGAGCAGCAAGATGAATACTCTATTAAATCATACCAGCGCGCGCAAGAGGCTCAGGAAAAAGGTTATTTTTCTAATGAAATGATACCATTAATAAACTCTAAAGGAATTGCTATTGATTCTGATGAAGAGCCAGGTAAGGCAAAGTTTGAGAAGATACCCATCATCAAACCAGTGTTTGAAAAAAATGGAACCATAACAGCAGCAAATGCATCGAAATTAAATGATGGTGCAGCAGCAGTTATGCTAATTTCAAAGGAAAATATTGAAAAGTATAAGATCAAGCCATTGGCTCGTATTATTTCTCACTGTTCATTTGCACATGACCCAAAATGGTTTACTACAGCTCCTGGGCATGCTATTGATAAAGTTCTTAAGCAGGCAAGGCTATCTAAAGATGACATTGACCTATGGGAAATAAATGAAGCATTTGCAGCTGTAACGATGGCGGCTATTGACGATTTTAAATTAGATGAGACAAGGGTTAACATACATGGTGGGGCTGTTGCTCTTGGTCATCCAATAGGCGCATCAGGCGCAAGAATATTGACTACCCTGATTTATGCTCTAGAAAGAATGAAAAAAAATATTGGACTGGCCGCATTATGTATTGGTGGAGGTGAAGCATCAGCGATGGTTATTGAAAAATTATGAAAACTAAGCAAGATATTGACTGGGATAATCTTGGCTTTAATGCTATAGAAACGCGCAGTATGTTCATTGCAAACTGTGACTCTTCTGGAAAGTGGGTAAATATAGGTTTGACCCCTTATGGTAAGATAAGCTTGTCTCCAGCATCCACAGTATTAAACTATGGACAAGGAGTATTTGAAGGTACAAAAGCATATATGTCATCTAAAGATCGTGTAGTGTTTTTTAGGTTAGAAGAAAATGCAAAAAGATTTAATGCCTCATGCAGAAGATTGTGCATACCTGATATACCACATGATTTATTTATAAGTGCTGTTACAGAGACAGTCATAGACAATCTAGATTATGTGCCCCAAAAAGAAAAAGGCAGCCTTTATATTCGGCCATTAGCATTAGGCACAGGGCCTATGCTGGGAGTTAAGCCTTCTGACTCTTATACCTTTGTAGTGTTTGTGACTCCTGTAGGATCTTATTTTAAAAATGGTTTAAAGAGTCTAAATGCTTTGGTCACTGATAAGTATCATCGTATCGCTACAAAAAGTATTGGGTTTGCAAAAGCAATTGGTAATTACTCTGGCACTCTTCTTCCATTTAAAGAAACTATAGAAGCTGGTTATGATGAAATAATTTTTTTAAATGCGTCTAATGAAAATATTTTAGATGAAGCTAGATCAGCAAATATTTTTGTGCTAAAAAATAAAAAATTAACAACTCCATCTGTTCAAGGTTCTATCCTACCTGGAATTACAAGAGACTCTGTATTGAAAATAGCAGAAAAAGTATTTGACCTTGATGTAAGAGAGCAAGATGTGACGATTGAAGAATTGATGAATGCAGATGAGGTATTTTTTACTGGAACTGCAGTCGTAGTTGCGCCAGTAGGCAGCATATGCTATAATGACAAAACTGTTAATTTTGAAATATCGTATTCAGAGTCAATAACAAAAAATATAAGAGAAGCGCTGATCAATATTCAAAATGAAACCATCAGAGACCCTTTCGGATGGGTCATGCCGGCGGATTAAATCAGTTGGGAAAGGTTATTAACCAGCACCCAAGAAGGCTTGCAAGGGAATCAGTTATGCAAGCGCTTTATGCGGTGGAAATAAATAATGGATATCCTAAGGATATACTTGATTTATATAATCAATCATTTAATATTTTAGATGATAGTGAGTATATGCATCAATTATTTTTCTGTGTTATTGAAAATAAATCTTGGGCAGATGAATTAATATGTAAATGTCTCGAGAATTGGGAATACAGTCGAGTTGCAATTGTAGATAAAATATTGTTAAGGATGGGTGTTAGTGAGATATATCATATGGATGATGTTCCGCCAAAGGTTTCAATAAGTGAGATGGTAGAAATAGCTAAAGTCTTTAGCACAGAAGAAAGCTCAAGCTTTGTTAACGGTATTCTTGATACCATATATAAAAATTATAACAATAAAGAGTAGATGTTTTTAAAAAAACTTTTTGGTACTAGTTCCCAGCGGAAGATAAAAAAGCTTTTGCCGCTGGTTGATCAGATAAATGAGCTTTGCGAAAGTTTACAGTCTAAATCTGATCAAGATCTAATCGATAGAACAACACAGCTAAAGCAATTTGTTGAAGATACTATAAGCCAAACAAAAAGTAAATTGGATAAGGATGCGGATAGCTCAGTGATAAAGAAAACAATTTTAGAAGCAGAGCAGAATGCATTAGATGATAGTATGGTTGAAGCTTTTGCCATGGTAAAAGAGACTTGTCGCAGGATGATAGGACAGTCATGGCGGATTTCAGGACAACAGGCAGAGTGGAACATGATTCCTTATGATGTCCAATTACTCGGTGCTATTATATTACACAATGGTAATGTTTCTGAAATGAAAACAGGAGAGGGTAAGACATTAGTTGCGACCATGCCGATCTATCTAAATGCTCTCACCGGTAGAGGCGTTCATGTAATCACAGTTAATGACTATTTAGCCCAGAGGGATGCTGAGTGGATGGGTGAGGTATACAGGCGGCTAGGCCTAACAGTAGGGTTTATATTGAACACAATGGATAATAGACAGCGACGGGAGATGTATGGCTGCGATATCACATATGGAACAAATAATGAATTTGGATTTGACTATTTAAGAGACAATATGGCATTGCATCCAGATGAACTATGTCAAAGAGGCCATGCATTTGCCGTAGTAGATGAGGTAGACAGTGTACTTATTGATGAGGCACGTACCCCATTAATTATATCTGGTGCGGTTGATACACCTATAGATGATACATTTGTTAGACTAAAACCAGATGTACAAAGGCTTGTAAAAAAGCAGAATGTTTTAGTGTCTGAACTAGTAAAGAATGTAAAAGAAATATTAGAGACAGATGAAGAACGGGCAGGATTGAAATTACTTCAGGCAAAGCGTGGTCTACCGAAGCACCCGCAGGTTATGAAGATATTTCAAGAACCAGGAACCCTAAAGTTATCCCAAAGTATAGAGTCAGTTTATATGAGAGATAAAAAATTACATGAGGTAGACGATGATCTATATTTTTCTATTGATGAAAAATCACATGTAATAGATATAACAGAAAAAGGAAGAAATGTTTTGGCTCCTGATAATCCTGAGACCTTTGTTATCCCTGACTTAGGAGAGATGCTGTTAGAGGTTGATGAAAAAACAGATCTAAAAGATAATGATCGTGAGATAGAAAAAGAGAAAGCTCACCAGCTCCATGCGGAAAGAAGTGGGAAGATTCACAATTTCAATCAGCTTCTAAGAGCGTTTACTATGTATGATAAAGATGTAGAATATGTTGTACAAGATGGGAAAGTTTTAATTGTAGATGAATTTACTGGCCGAATTTTAGCAGGAAGAAGGTACTCAGATGGGCTTCATCAGGCTTTAGAGGCGAAAGAAAATGTCAAGATAGAAAGAGAAACCCAAACATTAGCCACGATCACAATACAAAATTATTTTAGGCAATATGACAAACTCTCAGGTATGACCGGAACAGCGGAAACAGAGGCAGAAGAATTAGGTTCTATCTATGGTTTAGATGTGGTTGCTATTCCTACACACCGTGATATTTTAAGAGATGATAATGATGATTTAGTGTATAAAACAAAAAGAGAAAAATACAATGCGGTTATTGATGAAATAACCGGTGCGCATCATCGCGGTCAACCAGTACTTGTTGGAACAATTGCTGTAGAAACATCTGAACTGTTGTCAAGAATGCTTAAAAGAAAAAATATTCCCCACAATGTTTTAAACGCTAAGCAACATCAGAAAGAGGCAGAGGTTGTTGCAAGGGCCGGTCAAAGAGGCGCTGTTACAATCGCTACGAATATGGCTGGTAGAGGAACAGATATTAAACTTGGTGAAGGCGTTAAGGAGGCTGGCGGCCTTCATATTCTAGGCACAGAGAGGCATGACTCGAGGAGAATAGATTTACAATTAAGAGGAAGGTCAGGGCGACAAGGAGATCCTGGGTCATCTGTATTTTATTTATCTCTTGAAGATGACTTAATGAGATTATTTGGATCAGATAAAGTAGCAAGTATTATGGATAGGATGGGGATAGAAGAGGGTGAGGTTATTACTGCTGGAATGATCACCAGGGCAATAAGTTCAGCGCAGCAAAAGGTAGAAGTACGCAATTTTGGTGTTAGAAAACATCTTCTTGAGTATGATGATGTTATGAACCAGCAGAGGCAAGTAGTCTATGATATAAGAAACCAAGCACTGTCTGGTAAGAATATGAGAGACACTGTAGCACAGATTATAGAAGATTATATAGTTGATGAGATAGAGGAACAGTCGGCGATTGATTCTTTAGCTGATTGGGACTGGGAGTCTTTAAGACAGAATCTTTCGACACATCTTTTAGTAGATATAAGCCACCAAAAATTAATTGATGATGTTGGAAGAGAAGATATTAGCTCAGATGATGTAATAGACTGGATTAGCCATGAAGCAGAGTCAGTATATAAGGTCAGAGAATCTTTGGTCCCAGAGGAAGTAATTCGAGGGTTTGAAAGGTTTGTAATCCTGCGTACGATTGATGAAAAATGGAAAGATCACTTGTATGCAATGGATCAATTAAGAGAAGGAATAAACCTAAGAGCCTATGGTCAAAAAAATCCACTGCTTGAGTATAAATCTGAGGGGTTTGGTATGTTTAAAGAAATGATGCTTGATATGAATGCTGTTACAGTCCAAAGAATGTTTCGCACACAGCTCCAGGGAATGGACCAGGCGCCGCAGCTAAATACTGGCGGAGTTCGAAATGTAAAAGTAGAACACCAAGATACAACTGGAATGGGTTTCTCAGGCCAGCAGCAAGCTCAACCTTCTCAAAAAAGAGTAAGTAAACCCATAGTAGCAGATAAAAAGATAGGAAGAAATGAAAAAATATTTGTACAATCACCAAGCGGAGAAAAAGTACAGATTAAGTATAAAAAGCTACAGCAATATATAAAACAAGGATATACACAGGTATAAGACCATGGCGAAGAAGAAAAAATTCGAAACAATCGCGATACACACTGGAAATGCGCCAGATGCTGTTACCGGATCTATTTCACCATCTATACATCTAACCTCTACCTATGCACAGGATGGTATCGGAAAAAACAAAGGATATGATTACTCAAGAGGAGGTAATCCTACTAGAGAAAGGCTAGAAAAAAATATTGCAGCGTTAGAAGGTGGGTGTGATGCGATAGCGTTTGCCAGCGGAATGGCAGCAACAACGGCCTTGTTTCAGGGACTGAAAAAAGGAGACCATGTAATTGTCTCCAGGAACGTATACGGAGGCACCTATCGTATGGCAACCCAGGTGCTTAAACATCACGGCATTGATTTTGATTTTGTTGACACAACTAATGTTGAAAATATCAAACAAAAGATCAAACCGGATACAAAGTGGGTGTTTATTGAGACCCCTACTAATCCTTTGCTAGAGATTACAGATATACAGGAAGTATCAGCGATATGTAATGAGTCTAATATTAAACTTGCTGTGGATAATACATTTATGAGCTCATATGGTCAGAGGCCTCTTGATTATGGAGCAGACTGTGTAATGCATAGCTCCACCAAATTTATTAGCGGTCATAGCGATGTTCTTGGAGGTGTATTAGTAGCAAAAGATGAGGCTTTAGCTGAGAGGTTACATTTTATTCAAAAATCTGGTGGAGCAGTGCCCAGTCCGTTTGACTCATGGTTACTACTTCGAAGTGTAAAAACAATGTCCATGCGAGTACAAAAAGCCTCAGATAATGCGATGGTATTAGCAAAGTACTTTGAGAGTCATGATAGTATCACTAAAACTATTTATCCTGGTCTGGCTTCACATCCTCAATATGATATTGCAAGGAAACAGCAGATTAATCCACATGGAGAAATACTGTTTGGGAGCATGATCTCTGTGGTCTTTGACTCAAAACGAAATCTTGACTCTTTCTTATCAAAGATAAAACTTTTTTCTCTTGCAGAGAGTTTAGGCGGAGTGGAGAGTCTAATGTCCGTTCCATATTTTATGACACATGCAGATGTTCCGAAAGATGTAAAAGCCGAGATGAACTTGGTTCCAGAGCTTCTTCGCTTAGCAGTTGGGGTTGAACATATTGAAGACTTGCTTTCCGATATTGAAGGAGCGCTTGGAAAATAAAATATCAGTGACTTGATGAAGAATAATTACTATTTTCAGGGTTGATGATTTAAGTTATACGTCTGACTATGGTCGTTCTTTTCTTATGCTCGACTGAATAATCTGATTGAGAGACAATATTGGAGGAATAGTGTCGATGATAAAGACAATGAAAAAAATATTTTTATCGGTTACTTTAGTAGCCGCGGTTACCCATGCTCAGGATGTTTCTATAATGGTGGATGATACTTCTTTTGCTGGTTATACAGATGATATAGTTGTGACAGTTATGTTATCAAACCCAAATAGTACCGTAGGCGGTATGCAGTTTGATGTGTCTGTAGAACCATCCATGGTGATGCTTTCAGGTGTTTCTCCCGTAGGAATAGGTTCTAGCTTTTCCGCTGACTATAGTCAATTAAATAATGGCAGCTCAAGAGTTGTTTTTTATAACGGTTCAGGGCCCGATGGAATCAGCAGTGGAGCTAGTGGTTCTATACTCAATCTTCACTTTAGCGGCTCAACAGTACTTTCTGCTGTTCTAGGGATTAACATTAGCAACCTAATTGTTAGTGACGAAGACGGAGCTATAGTCTCAGCTCAATCCTCTAATGGTAATCTTACCATTGGTGATGTAATCTACCTTAGTGGCTCAACAGCAACGGCTAATGTACTAGAAACTGTTGAGATTGATTTTAGTATAACCAATAGTGGTGCTGTTGGTGGGCTCCAGTTTGATTTAAAGGATAGTCCTAATTATTTAGATCTAGTTTCTCTAGAGACAACAGAAAGAACCACTGGATTTTCTGTTGATTTTAATAATGTAGATAATGATGCTTATTCACGGATTGTGATATACAGTACTGATAATGCGAATATAGATCCAGGAACTGGGTCGGTTCTAACTGCAACGTTTGAGGTGCACAATAATGCTTATGCGGATTCTGTATCGATTTTTGTGGAAAATGTCGTAGTGACTGATGGTATCGGCGGTAGTTATTGGATCGCTTCTGCTGACTCTGCGACTGTAATTGTTTATCCAGGTTATATTGAGGAGCCCTCAAATCTTCAGGCTATCGATGGCCAAGATGCACAAGTCACATTGACCTGGGATCCTCCTTCTGGACCAATTCCAGATAATATTTCCGAGGATTTTGAGGCTGGTATCCCTGACGATTGGACTTTAACTACAAACTCATCGCAGGGGTGGTATCTTACGACAGATTGTACTAGCGATTTCTGGACTGTGCCAGTTCATACAACTTATATGTGTGCAAATGATGATGCAGCAAATGATGATGGTTCAGTTGACTATATGGTTACGCCAGTGTTTAACGTAAGTGGAGCTGAGGCTGTGCTACTAAGCTTCGCTTCTTATTTTGATGGAGCCTACAGCCAGAGTGCATCTATAGGCGTTAGTGAAGACGGTGTAACCTTTACTGAAGTCTATCAGCTTAATCCTGCTACTGAATGGGTAACCGAGACTGTTGATCTTGGACCCTATCTCACCGGTGATAATCTTTATATATTATTCCATGCAAACGATAACGCAGTCTGGGCATCGGGTTGGGCTGTGGATGATGTTTCTATATCATTTACTTCTAGAAATACAGATCGTTTAATTCACTATAATTTAACTGAAGTAGGAGAATGGGTAATAACAGCTCCTAAAGAAGATGTGATTACCAAATATGGAGGAGGCATTCCTTTCACTGATAGAATTGATATTGATAATCCAATTGTTCTAAATAATAACCGACCTGTGGATATTGATTCTTACAAAATTTATAAATCTTTCAATGCCACAACAGGCTTTGAAGAAATTGTTGAGTTAGATGGAAATACCACAACATATACCGATTTTGATGTAGTAAATAGTACCACTTACTATTATTATGTTACCGCTATCTATCCAGATGGTTCAGAGTCTGTGCCTACAAACATAGTAAGTGCTGGTCCTGTTGAATGGATAGAGTGTTATATGAGTGACGGTGGTTCTTTGTCAGGCCAGACAGATACAATAGATATTTCTGTTAACAATGAGAGTTTGCTTGGTGGATTGTTTTTTGAGATAGAAGATTTTCCTGACGTTTTAACTGGTGAAAATGTTTTGCCAACTGATAGAACAGCTGGTTGGTCTTTATCGGTTCTTGATGATAATGGTAAAATTTCGATAGCTGGTTTTGGCCCTCTTGCGGGCGCTGATCCGTTACAACCTGGTGATGGGCCAGTTTGCAGAGTTGTTGTGAGACCATTGACAGATCAGGCACAGACAGTTACACTGACGATGACAGATGTTCAGATTCAGGATATTAGTTCACCTCCCGTACAGTTGAACTGGACAGCAGAGCCAGCGACATATGAGGTCATGATCGAGACGCAATATCTAATGCTTACGGATGGTTATGCAGAGCCAGGTGCCCAGATGACATCCTCATTATGCCTTATTAATACACAGCCTGTCTATGGTGTTCAAGTAGATTTTATTCCTGATCCACCATTCTTAACTGGAAGCGGTATGCAGATAACGGACCTGATTGATTTTAGTACATGGTCTGTATCATCCCAACATATTGGTAATACGTTTACCTTATTACTTTTTGATAATACCCTTAGTAATCCTATTCCTCCAGGATACTGGTACCTTGGAGAGGTCTTGCTAGATATTCTTCCTGGATCTCCAGAGGCATTTACTGTTGATATTACATATGGTGATATGGTTGTTTCTGATTCCTATAATAATCCTATGGTGTCCGTTGGCTTACCATCAGAGGTATATATTGGACTGCCATCAGTTTCTTATAGTATTCAAAACGTTATGGGCGAGCTTACATCGGGAGGAACAGGTTCTTTCGAGGTGCATATGGCCAATACAGAGACCGTTGGAACCATGTCTTTTGAGATAGCAGACGTACCTGAATATTTAACGGTTACTTCTGTTGAAGCCCTAGACCGTTTTTCAAATGGTGTCATTGACGGTAGCTCAGGCGAGGATTCCGATGGAGAAAATTTCTATTTTCTAGGTTATGATTTTGCTGGAGGTGTTCCTCCTGGTAGTGGAGGAATTATAAAAGTAAATGTTCAAATGAACCAGGATATCAATAATCCAAATGTTATGATGTTTTTTGAAGAAGTCAGTGGAGGTGATGCTGCTGCAAACGCAATCACAGCTACATCAGAAGGTATGGGTTTGTTTAATACTACAATGTTGTCTAGTGATTTAGGATCTACTGTACCAGATAAATATGGGCTAAACTCAAACTTTCCAAATCCTTTCAACCCAGTAACCTTTATTACATATGATTTAGCTGGGGATGGTCAGGTAAACCTTTCTGTCTATAATATCATAGGTAGAAAAGTAAAAACTTTAGTAAATAAGTATGAGACTGCTGGTAGAAAAGCAAGTGCATGGTATGGTGTAGATGATAGTGGGAGCCCATTAAGCGCGGGCATGTATTTCTATAGGTTAACGGCTGGCGGAAAAGTATTTACTAAGAAAATGGTATTAATGAAATAATACAAAATCTTTTTATTATGTAAGGGGCAGATAATACTGCCCCTTTTTTTGTAAATTTTTATCTAAATATGCCGCGGTGGTGGAATTGGTAGACACGCCAGATTTAGGATCTGGTGCACTCTGTGCGTGAAGGTTCGAGTCCTTTCCGCGGTACACTGGTTATAGCCCCTAAAAAGATGATTCATTATATGAACATAGCTATCTCTTATTAACAGAGGTCTGAAAAAATCTTCATGAAAATTCCAATTATAGATATTGCTCCACTTGTCATACCTGACCATAATACAAAATCAATACGAGAAACCGGTAATGAAATAAGAGATGCCTGTAGAAGTGTTGGGTTTTTTTATATAAAAAATCATCAGATTCCACAATCTCATATTGATTCTCTGATTCCTTTAGTCCATGCGTTTTTCAATCGCTCATTAGAAGAAAAAATGAAAATACATATTAGCAACTCAGATATATATCGAGGATATACACCTCTGGGTAAAGAACTTACAAATGATAAATACGACTGGCATGAATGTGTTGATTTTGGACTTGATCTCGAATCAAATGATCCTGCTGTAAATAATGGTAAAAACTTAGTAGGCCCTAACCAGTGGCCAGAAAATCAGCATAATTTTAAAAATGCATTAGAAAATCATTGGAAACTTATGATTGTTCTGGGTAGGAGGATTACACAAGGATTATCCATTAGCTTAGGGTTACCAAAAAATTATTTTTCACCTTTTATGAATAAGTCGCACAGTTATATGCGAGTTTCAAATTATCCTCCACTAGAAAATAAAAATAAAGAAAATATTAGCCATGGAATTGGTTCTCATATCGATTATGGGTTTCTGACCATTTTATTACAGAATAACATTAGCGGTCTTGAAATAAAAAATTCAAATAATGAATGGTTCAG
>Ga0208765_1000397_pt1 | contig 28717 bp, 15 predicted proteins | sample ETNtaG_2_FD_185783 | JGI IMG/M metagenome (GOLD analysis project Ga0208765, IMG submission 185783) | Marine microbial and viral communities from oxygen minimum zone, Eastern Pacific Ocean - ETNP201406SV203 (SPAdes) (version 2) | ecosystem: Environmental > Aquatic > Marine > Oceanic ...
CGTGCCCAATCGCTTTGGAGAATATTGGAGGGTGAATCCTCAAATGAAGTCAGTGCATTGAGATCGAGGAAAAGTATCAGCAAAGAGAATACATTTTCGCATGATATTGAACAAACCGAAATTGTGTTTGAAATGTTATGCAATCTCATTACACAAGTTACTAGGAAATTACGACAACTAGAAATTACTGCTAGAAATGTAGAAATTAAACTCCGTTACCGGGGTTTTGAAACCATTACACACGGGATGAGTTTGGCTGTTTCAATGGATGATGAGGAAACATTTCAGCGAATTGCGGCCAGATTGTTAGCCAATGTTTACGATACAACACAACAGGTCAGATTGGTCGGTTTTAGATTAGGTGAGCTCGAAGCACCGCCCAATAGACAAGCAACTCTTGATGCGTTCTCTGAAGAAGAATAATCTCAAAGAATCTTGTGCATGGCTCTCAATTCAGCCTCAAATTCAGACAAATCAGCAGGAATTGAGATGCCTTCTATTTCGGCATTCAGGCTGAGGCCTTGATCTTTCTTGGCACGCCATGTTTCACTATTGAATTCACATAAGGAACCCGTTAGTTTCCGCAATCGTGCCGCTTCCTCGCCGTTTACAATCAGTGATTGGGGATAAGAACGGACATCAACAGCACTTTCCCCATACAATGTTTCACTGAGGTGATGTGTGAAGAAAGGGCAAATTGGACTGAAAATAGTTAGTAAATCTTTGACAATTCGATGGATTGTCCACGCAGAATTGGAATCGTCTTCGTAAAGGCGACCCTTTGCCATTTCTAGCCAATGACTTGGAAGAATATCTGTCGCGAAATTCTTGATGGTGCGTGTCGCCGAAAAGATGTCGATTTCTCGCCATCCGTTTTCGACATCTTCCAGAACCTGTGCAAATTCAGACAATATCCATTGGTCGCCCGGGCAAAGGTTGTCTGGGACTTCGTTGAGATTCGATGGGACCGGGAATTGGGAAGCAAATCGTGCGACATTGAAAATCTTCGTCAGAACACCGAAATATTTCGCTTCAATTTCTTCGGGATTAATGTGGAAATCGTCGCCAACTTGAGCATCGCATGCCTTCCACAAGCGGAAACATTCGCTTCCAATTTTATTGGCCTTCAGTTGAACACTCTTGTCGGGGCCCTTAACCCTCCAAGCCCCAGTTCGACCCCCGGCTCCACACTCTAGGACACTGTCTGCATCAATTCCGTTGCCTAATGATTTTGACATCTTGCGGCCCCAAGGATCCATGCCGAGCCCATCGATCCAAACATTCTGGAATCCTGGTTTGTCCATTAGTAAGGTACTCTTCAGTAATGTGTAATACAACCATGTCCGAACAATTTCTTTGCCCTGTGGACGAATGCCTGTTGGGAATGCTTTCTCAAATGTGCTGGGGTCATTTAGATACCCGGATACAAACAGATTAGAATTGGATGAATCCATCCATGTGTCGAACACTTTTTCTTCACCCGTGATGCTTCCAAGAGTTTCAGAGAGTTCGGAAAGTGAACCCAAATCAACACGTGTTTCACGATCTAACACTCGACTTTCATCGGGTGGTTGTTGACACCATGGTTGAACATAGGCCCCAGCAGGTGGAACGATGACCTTTGTCGTATCTTCCGAATACCAGATGGGGATTTCTGTGTGATACCAACGACGGCGACTAATGGGCCAATCGATACTGACGTTTTCCATCCAATCCAGTAAGAATTGCTTGTTCCTGGGTGGAATGAAATTTATTTCTGCAACGTGTTCACGCATTCGGTCCTGAATGTGGGTTTGCCGAACATACCATTCCTTGAGAAGAATGATTTCAACCGGATTCTTTCCTCTCTCCGATACTGGCACTTCTTGGTCTCTGACCTCAATGTTGTCAATTCGACCATCGGATTCCAGTTGAGCGATAACAGCCTCGCGAGCTTCCTTTACCTTGAGACCGGCAAGAGGACCGGAAATAGAAGTCATACATCCATCCAAATCAATGGCTTGGAATGGTGCTAGTCCCAGTTCTCGGAAAACGGCGACGTCGTTCTGATCTCCAAATGAACAAACCATCAAGACACCGGAACCAAATTCAGATTTTACAGAGGGGTGGGTTCGAATTTCGACCTCCGTTGTGCGATCCGCAACAGTGACTGGCAGAATGGCTTTCTGACCAACCAGATGTGTGTACCGCGAATCATCAGGATGAACTACGACAACGCCACAAGCGCAAATCAATTCTGGGCGGGTGGTTGAGATGATTAATTCCTCACCGCTGTCGGTTACCCATTTGACATCAACGAGTTGTGTTTTCCTCTGTAAGCGTTCAACTTCAGCATCTGCAATTGTTGTACCTTCAACAGGATCGTAGATGTTCGGCCGCAGATCCTCAACAATTTCTCCGCGCTTGAACAGGTCAACGAAAATTGCTTGGGTGACTGCTCTGTAATCGGGTGCATCTGTAAGATATTCTCTGGAAAAGTCACAGGAAAGACCTACGCGGGAAGCTGTTTTTCGCATTGCCTGAGTGTATTCTTCGATGGTTTCTTGACAAAGTTTCAGGAATTCGGCACGGTCGTATGTCTTCATCTTACGACCCGTGTTTTTCTCAACGGTAAATTCGATATTGATTCCATTACGATCAACCCCCCACGGGAAGTATACCTCTTTACCGAGCAAACGCTGACTTCTAGCAATGACATCAATCATGCTGTATTGAGCAACAGCACCGATATGCCAAGTTCCACTTGGATAAGGAGGAGGGGTGTCAATCACGAAAATTTCTCGCCCACTATCCGGTTTGAATCCGTAGCGATCGTCATAGGTGGAAGCGTCCGCATAGTGCGCTTCTTGTATGCGTTTCTCAAGGTCAATTGACCAGCGTTTGTCGGTAATGGTTGGTTTTGCCATTTGGTGTTCCCACCTGGGGCCCTACTGCGGTAACGTGAACAGGTCCGACCGCGCGGTCGTGGCTTCCCGTTTTCAAGCCTCCCGTGGTCATTGGGGCATGAGGAATTAAAGGGCGAAGGCTAGGAAGAGCGCCCCAGAGGGGCGCCCGTGGTTGAGAAGGATGACGTCAGCAAGAGCGCTAAGGCTCGTGCTAAAGTTCAGGACTTCAGTTCTGATGTTCGCCGGAAAATCAGTGGATTTGAGTCAACTAAAGCCGTTGATGCTCTGCTTTCCGCCCCAAAGATGATTCGCAGAGAATTGCAGGAAATGTCTTTCTTTGGCGCCTTGACTCGCTTCCCCGCCGCAACTATACTTCTGTGTTTACTACTAACAGCATTCTTCGCTTACCATTCAGGAATTACAGATCAGTGGAGAGATGATCACCAATCGATGAATGTCAATGGTGATTTGGCAGCATTCTTACCTGAAGGGAGTCAGGTCGGTGCGGACATTGCCGAAGTCGAAGAAGATTGGACGACTAACGTGATGATTATCTATGTCGAATCGGCAAAATACAACATCACAGCCCAACCGATCTTATCACAAATGGATGAACTTGAGGAGATTCTAAATTATCAGGTATCGGATGATGGTGATGAAGACAATATCATCTATGTTCTGAGCATTTCTTCTGTGGTTAAAGAGATCAACTCAAGCGCCCCCAGAGTTGCTACGTCCTTCGCCGACAATGCTGCTGAGGCTTGTCCGATTTTCGACTCCATCTGCAAGGGTTGGGCTGAAAATGTCACTGATGCAATCGAACAAAATGAAGATCTCGTGGGAGGATATAGTATTCCTGAAGATCAGGCAAGAATCAATCAAATCATCGGTGAATTGCCTGAAAACGCCCGGGATAAGTTGGTCAGAGATGTTGGGAAAACAGAAAATGGAACTTTGGTTTCTGATGTCAGCGGATATGGTTGGAATCGCGCAGTGATTATCATTGGTGTGGCAGATAATGACCTAGACATGGGGAAATTGATTGAGGATACGCAAGGAGAAATTGACAAATTGGCCCGCCAGAATTGCTGGAACTCCGAGTCAGAAAATTGTGCTGATGACGACTTGGGATTGGTCATGACATTGACCGGCCCTACCCCCATCACAAATGCCGTCACAGAATACACATTCATACTATTTTGGCAGATTTTCCCCGTAGGTGTAATTGCTGTTGCTCTCGTGCTTTTCACATTCCACTGTGATGTTTTCCAGACCGGGAGAATCCGGTGGGTTCAAGGAATCAAAGTTGTGATTATTGCTGGATTACCGACCCTTTGTTCAGTATTCGCTACACTTGGAATGATTGGTTGGACCAATTATGAAGTGACAATGACTGTAATCATTGTTGGACCCATCATCCTGGCGCTTGGCGTTTCGTATGGTCTGCACATCACCAACAGATACGCGGAATCGAAAGGAACACCTAGAGAAAAGATGGCTCTTGCTCTACAGTCGACAGGGAGAGCCGTCCTCCTTTCAGCAATCACAACGGTCATCGGTTTCGTATCACTCATTCTAACACCCATGGCACCCATAAAAACTGTCGGTGTTTCCCTTGCAGGAGGCATTATCTTGGTGTATCTGTTTACGATGGTCATGGTTCCAAACCTGACGATGTTGCTCGATTTACAAAAACCATCTCACCCACCTCCAAAGATTTTCGTTGCAGCTGTCAGAGCCCCGATTCGTTGGAACAAAGTTGCACTCTCAGTGTTCATCATTCTGATGTTATTCAGTGGTTTGGTCAGTCGGGAGAATATCGTTGAAGACGTGAATTTGCTTGAGATGGCTCCACAAGATGAACCCGCTGTTGAGAAAATGATTACCTATTCAGAAGAATTTGAGGGTGGTCAGGTTGGGATGATTCTTGTCAAGGCTGATATTCAAGCCGAACCCGAATTCTTGACACCAGGGGATAATGAAGCACAGAAAGATCCGTTTGAAAATTTACAGAAAATTGAAAATTTGACGGAGATGGCCAATTCTGTGGAACAAACAACCGCTGTTTCAATCGCGTTCCTTATCAAATCGGTCGGTGCTTCACTGAACTTTTCAGGCTCGGAAAATATTGGACAGTTGTGCGGAATTACTGCTCTGCCAGATGTTGTTAGAGAGGTATGCAATATTATGTTCACAGAAGAATACAACGGAAGTGCAACCTTCTGGACCGTTTTGATGGAACTAGATCGGGATCAAACAGCCGGAACTGAAGTTCAGAGCTTCCTCATATCCGTATTTTATGACGGGTTGACGCCCGAATTAAGGCACTTCTTTGTATCCAAAGATTTCCAGCGCTCATTGATTTACATTGATATGCCGTTCATGCCAGTCAAGCAGACAGAGGTAGCAGCCGCTGCAATCAATGGTTACGCTGAGGATAGAGATGGTTTTGGATTTGCGCCTAGCGCTCTCATTGGAGTTGCTGCTGTAACCATTGATGTCAACAATCTCATCGTCGATAGTCAGTGGCAATCCCTCGGTTTTGCTTTGCTATTTACTGTAGTAACACTTGGATTTGTATTCAGGGATGCTAGATTCGCAGTTCTAACGACGTGCCCTGTTATTTTCACCGTCGCAATGCAATGGTATGTCATGGATGCATTCTCAGTTACCCTTTCACTTGTCACTGTGATGATTGGGTCAATTTTGGTTGGAGTCGGTGTTGATTTCTCGATCCATATTGCCAATCGTGTACGTGAATTAGGTGGAAGTCTAGAGGCCATACAGAATGCTTGTGCCAGTACAGGAATGTCGTTGTTCGAAGCGTTTGTCGTGACATCAGCTGGGTTGATGACGGCCTACCTCATTCCCATCCCTGCACTCAAGCCCTTCGTCACCGTAATCATCATCTTGCTTGTTTTTGCGGCCCTCAGTGCACTGCTTCTTCTGCCAGCAATTTATGCACTCTTCGTCAAAGAAGGTTGGGGACTTGCCGGTGGTAGTGATGCCATGCGGCGAAAGGCTGGACTCGCAGGAGGTTCTCTGGCCGTTGCTGCACAACGTGATGCGGCTGAATCCTATGATGCTGTTCTCCTCAGCAGCGCTGATGACGCATGGTGAAGCCTTTCAAACCGGGGCGAGCCCCTAGGGGCTCGATGGTCGCATACTGGCTGATGAAGTCCGAACCCCACGTCTATCCTTGGGAGCAACTTGTAGAGGATGAAAGTACACATTGGGATGGAGTTCGTAACTACCAAGCACGGAATACGATGCGGGATGATATGAAAGTCGGAGACATGGTACTATTCTATCATTCGAATACCAAACCCCCACACGTCGCTGGTGTGGCAAAAGTATGTCGCGAAGGGTATCCGGACCACACGGCACAAAATCCTGAATCAAATTATTTCGATGCCAAAGCAACCCCTGAAAATCCTCGCTGGATGATGGTCGATATCGAACCCGTTGAGGCGATGGAAGCCATTGTTACACTTCCCGATATGAAGGCAAACCCTGCACTAGAAGGGATGCCATTATTGGCTAAAGGTTCTCGTCTCAGTGTCCAATCTGTGCCTGCTGAACATTTCGCTGAAGTATGCCGCATGGGAGGGATACAATGAGTGATATTCCCGTCGCTGAACGTGCCGCAAGAATCGAATATGCCATTCGTGACGTCGTTGTTCCTGCAACGGCTCTGGAAGCAGAAGGTCACGAAATCATCAAACTGAATATTGGCGATCCGATCGCATATCCAGGGTTGCCAACACCCAAGCATATGATTCAGGCCTTCCAAGATAGTTTGGCTAGAGGAGAAACTGGGTATTCCCCATCATATGGACTCCCTGCTCTCCGAATAGCAATCGCCAAGGATGAGGAAGAGAAGGGTTGGAATTGTACACCTGAAGATGTCTACGTTTGTCATGGTGTTACAGAGGCTCTCCAAATCATCTTCACAGCAACCCTTGAGGCTGGAACCAAGGTACTTGCGCCTGGACCTCACTATCCACCCTACATGGCCTATCCACAATTATTTGGAGCGGAAACTGTCGAGTACAGGCTCGATGCTGATGATGGATGGCGAGTTGACTTTGCCGACATCGAATCGAAGATGGATGAAAGTGTACGGCTACTGGTTCTCATCAATCCAAATAATCCAACTGGAAATGTGGCGAATGCTGAAGATATTGACAGACTGATTTCAATCGCTGAAAAATGGCCGAATTGCATGATTATCGCCGATGAAATTTACGATGAGTTAGATTTCACTGGCACACAAATCAGTGTTGCTTCACGGAGTAATTCAGTACCAGTTTTCACTTTGAATGGTGTTTCAAAGGTGTACTATGCCCCTGGCTGGAGAATTGGGTATATGGCATTACATGACCCGATGGGTAGATTGGGGGCTGTGAAAGATGGTATTGAGCGCTTACTCAGATCTCGCCTTTGCGCTTCCACACCAGCTCAAATGGGATATTTATCTGGTCTTTCCGGGTCGAAGGATTGGATGCAAGGATATACACAGAAAGTTCTCTCTCACAGAGATCTCTGTTTGCAGAGGATTTCGAAAATTGAAGGGCTTGAAGTGCAATCACCAGGTGGTGCATTCTACATGTTCGTTCGCCTGACCGACCCAAAGTGGGCCAACGATGACAAAAAATTCGTTCTCGATCTGTTACATGAAGAACATGTATTGCTGGTCCATGGTAGTGGATTTTCAGAAGAAATGGGGAAGGGGCATTTCCGACTGGTGTATCTGGCAGATTCCGATGTATTGAACGAAGCATTTGATCGAATTGACCGATTTTTACAGCATTCTCGTTGAGCCCCTTGCGTGCGTGTGTCACGCTGCGGTTCCCGCAGCGTGGAATCGCAACCGCTTAGAACCACGGTAAGAGTCGACACACGATGCGAGTACCCCGGATGACGCTGTGCGGGCTAGCATTGCTGATTTGTTTGTTGCCTCTTAGTGCGGCAGAAGTCAAAATGGTGGATTATGATACCTTTGAGATTGGATTGTTATTTCCCATCATCGCAGCGGCGATTGGTACGGTCACACTTTGGCAATGGATTCTTCCGCTCAGCCTCGGCAATCTACAGGTTGCCTTTGAGGTGGATGACGATCTGTATGAAGTTCATCGATTAACACGCACAAAGGGGCAAATCAAGGGGCTTTTGGCCCTCCGAGGGGTGTCTGTTGGTGTCCTATCCTATCTGATGGCAATGGGTGGCATAATGCTCATTGTTGCGGAGTTATTGATTGGCCCGGGGACATTTTTCAAGCCCATTGTTTACGTCACAATCGTATTCGTATCAGTACCAATTTTTGTCTCTCCAATCGTCACCATGTATGCTCAAATCCGATCCATGAATAAACAACTCATTCATCAAAAAATTTCGACGCAAGTCATTGGCTACATCGGAACTGCTTCGGCGATGATTATGATATTGGCAGCAATCATGTACTATGGTTGGACTGTGGCACACTCCAATGGAAATTACGATCCAGTAGTACTGATTCAGTGGACCGGTTATGCCCTACTTGTATTCATGTCACCCACCATTTTTGCCTATGGTCGAATCATGGGGGCATCTTGGAATACACTTCTACTATCAAAATGGCGAACTGCAAAGGGTTGGAAAACTCCGATTGATCCGGATAGGCCTCGATTTATTCGACGATTAATCTCACTCTTCCTAGTAATGTTCCTTGGAACCATGCCTCTCGCTGCAATCAATGGCATTGTAACATTGATTCATGTAATCATCAATCAACCTGAAGATGCAAATCGACTGCTTGATGTCGGTGGAATTCTTGGAGAAGCGATCTATTCAATGGTAGAAAATTCCGACTTTATGCGGAAAATTATCTCGTTAAAGGCACTCCAAGAGGTTCTTGCATCTTATCTGATGCTCAATGTCGCAATTGTTGGCCTCGCATTTATCTTTGAGTTGACCCGCAACTTATTCCTCGGGGGTCAAACATTTGCAGGTGTTGGTGGAGTCATTCTTGCACAACCCAGAGATATTCGGACTGAACCCGAAGTTCAAGGACGGATTCTCTTCTTCGGACTCGCAGGATTTTCAGGATACGTTGTATTGCTTCTTGTTCTGCAAACATACAAAGAATTCAGTCAATTGATGCCTTATGGTGACAAAATAACTGAGGAATTGCTGCTACAAAGCACATGGCAATTTATCGCTGCTGGGCAATTGATTTTCCTCCTGACCTGGATTCTTTCAGTCGGTAGATTCGGTCATCTCCGTGGACTCAAATTCGATTTGTCGCCGGATGAACGTCGTGAGGGTGTCATCATGGCTGGCGGCGGTGATTGGATGCGCGACCATATCGAAATAGCCGCACGAGCCGATGATATTGCGACTTTGAGAAATTTCCAAACCGAGAAAATCGATGGAGACAAAGCAGTTGTGCGACTTGAAAAAGGACGGGCTCGGATGATTGAATCTGCTCTGCGTGGATTGTGGCCAAGAGCCATTGAAGAGGGGCGGAAAGTTCTGGCAATTCAAGGTGGAGAAGATGATGAAGCTCGAATGATTATCGCAACAGGACATGTCGCGTGTCGTCGATTTGATGCTGCCAAGGAAGCTCTGCGAGGAATGGAGCAGCCCGAAGGGTACGATGAACCTGAACTGCTTTCACTCACCATGGAATGGCTGGACCCTTGGGCTGGACGGGTGACTCCTGATGACTTGTATGACTGGGAAAATAACTCAACTATTGACCACCTGCGTGAGATGCAGAAACGGCTCAAATCGTGGTCTCCCGATACAACTCTTGGTTCTGCGCATACTGATAGATTATCCCTCCACGCTCAGATTGCGAGTGCAGCAATGCTTCGCGCACAAAGGCGTAGTGAAGATGCCCTTGATCTCTGCTTAGACCTTGTTCGGACCCATCCTGATTCGACCTTGGCTAGAATTGCTTGTTCGTTGTGCATGATTGATTTAGGCGAATGGTTTGATGCTCTCGATGTGTTTGAAGAAGTCAATGAATCAAGCCCTGAAGATCCCCGCGTGCAGGCACTTGGTGCAATCCTAGGATTCCAAGCCGATGCTGATGAATTAGAAATTGCTCTTGCGATTGGAACTGATGTAGAAAAAGCTGCGTGGATTGATGATGCACCCGTCAATCCCTTTGCTGCTATGAGCACACATAAGGGAATGGATGAGGCCCTAAATGCCAATGTCATGGTCCTGGCACACGAAGCGCTAGAACGAGGGGTGCCTCCTACTTACACACAACCTCTTGTCATGATTCTCATCAACTGGGGTATCCTACTCCCAGCTTGGTTTGTACTCGGCTGGCTGGCATGGATAGAAACAAGTCAAAATTTGGTCGTCGGTATCGGGACCACCATTGCATTGATTGGTTTGCATGTCTTTACTCGTCGATTCAGGCGACTCCAACGCAGGGTCATTAGGCATCGTGATCAGCGTGGAATGATGCTTTATGCGAAGAATATGAAGCGGAACAAGGTTACCGGTGACGGAAATAAATTGCCGATTGGAAATCATCTAATGCTAAAGGGCTTGCTTGTTACTGTCAACGGAAATGTGTATGATATCGGATTCCCAGGATGGTTGGTTGTTCGCTTGCCCAAGGAGCGCGACAGGCAATTCAAAAATCGGTTGAGAAGCAGAATGCGAGAAATGAAATCTAGTCGACTTGCCCGTGCTCAGCCCCTACCTGACCGTTGGTGGACAAAGCGACCGAAGCCAGTTGACAGGGGGATGCGCACCCTTGAGAGACTGATTGGGCCTGCCGCATACAGGGGTTCGCATAGGCGTAGTCTTGGAATACAAGGGAAGGAACTACAATCTGGTGCGCAAAAAGATCGTCGACCAATCATGGACACCCGTCCTGACAAGCGTGGCATCCCCACTCACTCAAATCCAAGTGAAGGTGCAGCTAGACGACCTACTTCGCGACCAGAGCAAGTTCAAAGAATCCAGAATATCACTCGGGTAGCGGAAAAGAAACCCAAGCGGAAAGATAATTCGGAAGATGATGGATTTCAGGACTTTTCGTGAGGTGAATTGGTGCCACTAATCGATGATTCGATGGATGAATCAACACCGTGGTTGATTGAAAAATTGCAGCAGCGATATCTCTCTACTGATGTCGGTTTCATCATCGATAATGACGCTGGAAATACGAATGTTTGGTGCATTACTTTGCCCGCCTTTGAGCGATGGTTTTCTGAATTGGAGGAAATTACCAACCAAACACTCGGTCGCAGACTGGCCTATGCTTCTGCTGAATCTGAAGAGTGGCGCTGGAGTTTAGCTCCACCGTTGACCAGCGCTTGGATTGGGAAGCAAAAGAAACGCGTGGCTGAAATTAATTCAGATTGGGCCATACGAGGCCTGGGGCAACTCGCGATGTTGGAATCATCTAACGATGAAGCGACTCTGCTTGTGGCAAATCGAGGGCATACTGCAATTGCCGCTGGGATGGGGAATGCAGTTTGGGAGCATGTCCAAGATTTCAGATTTAGATTCCAATGGTCTGACCGTGGCGCTGGAGAAACCATGGTCCAAACAACTCGTGATCCAAGGCAAATTCCTGCGGCAAAACCAGCAGAAATATCATGGACAAATCTGGAAGGAAATGTTTCGAATCAAGAACGCCTATTCAATCGTGCCCGACATGAAACAGAAGGTGTGTGGACTGTTGAAGGAAATCGTACATTGATGCTCCAAGGTGACCTGTTGCTGCGATTTGAAAATTTGACCATCCCCTACCTTGCAGACACGCCCAGGTCTACTGACGCTCGGTCTGAATGGGATGGTGTTTCAGATACTGAAAAAATTGTTTTGTGGGATTCTATGGCTGAAGCATCCCGGAGGCAATTTTTGGCTTCAGGAGAATTGGTACTCGTTGCAGAACCAGATCATTGGATTTCAGTTTCAAATCAGCATTTGGCCATGCAAGGATTGGGATGTGTGACCACGGCCGTTGGCATCGATGAACATGGGGGGGTTGACTTACTCATTTCTGCGGCTCTGCACCCGGCCATTGTTGTTGGACGCCTCATCGGTTGTTGGGAGCGAGCAGAAGGTCGTGCTGCAAAAGCGACATGGTCCTCAAATCACGATGGGCATCACGTCAGACTTGAAAGCCGTCGAGAGATTGCAGAATGATTGTTTTTGCTTGATACTACGCCACACGGCCCCACTGAAGCATTAAGTGTAAAGCGTAATGTCGCAAGAGAGTCGAAGGGTGCTACGCACCCTGTGGAGATGAATCATATGGGCTTGAATCACAATCAATGGGCTGTCGTCGCAATAACCGCAACAATCTGCTTAGCCGGCATGTATACAATCGTCGGTTCAGCGCTAGAAACACTCGATTCTGCCGGGTTTGAAGGGGCTGGAGATGATATCCAAGCACCAGATGATGAAACCCAGCAAGAAGGTGCAGATTACGATAATGATGGCCTTAGTGACCGGATGGAAATCACTCAATATGGTACCGATTTTGACAATGACGATACAGATGGTGACGGATTACTCGATGGGTGGGAAGTTGCCAATGGACTGGACCCTCTAGACGACGGTGATGCTGACTTTGGTGAAATCGAGTCCAGTCAAAATCCGAATGAGGATGATGTCACTACCGGTGAAAATAATGAGACATTCCCCGATCCTGACAATGGCCCAATGGGTGACCCTGACCGCGATGGATTACCCAATGCAGAAGAAGCTGAATATGGAACAAATCCAAACCTCCGGGACAGTGACTCTGATGGCCTCAACGATGGATGGGAAGTTCTTCACCAGCAAACCGTAATCGGTGCAGATGGGATTCCATTCACTTTGATGAATCCAACTGATGCAAACTGGGATTGCAGTCTTCTTAGCCCACAGGTTGTAGCAGATTGGATTGCTGCTTTCGGCCCGGATGAATGGAATCTGCTTGAAGATTCATTCACTGGCCGTCATTCCTGTGACACTGTTCTCGATGTCGATTCAGACACGATGCCCAATTATATCGAGGAAAGATATGGCACTAACCCTTGGTCAGAAGACAGTGATGGGGATTTGATTGGTGATGAGGTCGAAGTGGCATTTGGTGATATTAGCATCAATTCATACTGTGGAAACACTGTCAACTCCATGACAATTTCAGCACCCTTCACTCAAGCACGCATTGTCGAAGAAAATCTGGCTTGGTTTGAAGAAGATATGGACAATGACGGTCGCGCGAACGGCCCAGGTGACTGGGACACAGATGGAGACGGCATGCCAGACGGGTTCGAATTCTGCTATGTCGAGATTCTCGACCCTGCTAATGCAACCGATTCATTTTCAGATTCTGATGGAGATGGGCTGTCAAACGTCGAAGAATACCAAGTGGCATACACTTGGGGTGCATCTCAATTCACAGACCCCACAGACCCTGATTCTGATGATGACTTCATGCCGGATGGTTGGGAAGCCAACAATGGGTTGAATCCACGCAATGGTAGCAATGGGGCCGATGACCCCGACCATGATGGCTTTGATCAAAATGGCAACGGTGATGTTCGCCTTTCAGAATTCGATGGATTCGCCCGTGTTCATGCCATTTCAGTGGAGCCATACCAAGAAGTGACCGCAAACCAAACTGTTGCTTGGGCAAAGGTCACACTATCCGGCGCCAGTTCCGGTGGTTCGCAATACGAACTCATTCCACTTTCGGCCCCTTGTGACGGATTTGTTTACTCAATTTCCGCACAGATCAATGAGGAGATAACGGAGAGAAGTTTCGTCTGGATGAATATCGTCGAACACAATGAGAGATTCACCAACCTCGATGAATACGAGGCCCGTGACCGTGATGGAGATGGCGTTATCGATGGTCGCTCCAGTGATCCGCTAAACCCCGATACGGATGGAGATGGGTTGCTCGATGGAATTGAGGTCATGGGATGGACCATTCGAGTGGTCAACCGTGGTGTCAACGAAGTTCATGTGTACAGCGACCCTGGTGTTTTCGACACTGATGGTGATGGTTTGAATGACAGTCGTGAATACTACGTCACCTACACCAATGCCAGTAACAAGGATACGGATAGTGACAATCTGGAGGACTACACAGAAGCTGTTGATGGATTCGTTTGGGATGGTGTCCCTTACACAACCAACGCATCGATGTTCGATACTGACAATGATGGCCTAGAGGATGGTGAAGAAATCGCTCTCGGTCTGGATCAATACATCACACATGCCAATAACTCCGATACGGACAACGATACCCTGAATGATGGAGACGAAGTTCTCTTTATCCCGCGTCCTTGGCAATCTGCCACAAATCCATTGGTTAACGATACAGACAACGATGGAATGCTAGATGGATGGGAGATGCAAGTAGAATCAACCACTGAAAACACTCGATCACATTCATTGTGGATTTCCATGAGTCCATGGAGGCCAATCGGATGCGAGGACTCGTCTTGCGAGAAGGCAGCGGGTGGCTGGATTTACCTGAATGGAATCCAAGAATGGTCGGGCAGCCCAGGGGATGCTGACAATGACGGGAAAGCAGATCCGAAATATTTCGTCCATGAAATGAATTTAACAGGATTTTCGATGCCGGCTGAGGGTGGCCGTTGGGCTCTTGACCCCGCAATGGGTAGTTTACCCGACGCCAACTTTGATGTCGATAATGATACCCTTCCAAACGCCATGGAAGCTCCAGATCGCTGGAACACCAACCCTGTTGATGACGATACTGACGGAGACCGACTTGCAGATGGTTGGGAAGTTTACTGGTCAGATAAGGCTCTAGAATTGGGTCTTTCAAACTCCGAGGAATTGCAAGCGATTGGTGCACGTGGACCGATGGACCCGAGCATGATTGACAGCGACTTGGATGGAATTGAGGATGGCGAAGAGGACTTTGACCAAGATGGTCTGAATCGAACCAACCTTCTGAATCGCTATTGTCCATCCCACAATGATCCAACGACATTCAACTGTCACATTGACCCCACCACGGACGAGGGAGGGCAATTCTACGATGATTTGGAAAATTTCACCAATTACGAGGAACTTCTCAATGGTACCAGCCCAGTTCAGAATGACACCGAAGGCGATGGCCTAGAGGATGGTCCAGAGGTGTTCTATCAGGACCATGACAATGATGACATGGCCTCTGGTTGGGAATATTACTTCCAGTTCGATCCATTTGATGCTGCGGATGCACTCATTGATGTTGACCAAGATGGTTACACAAACAAGTGTGAAGAGAAATGGTACACCAACCCGCGTGAACCGACAAGTTTCCCTGGCCAAGGTCAGCATTGTGACAACTTTGAGTGAAACTGTTTGATTCGAAAAAGCGCCCTTTAGGGCGCTCAATTGAACCAACGATTGAAAACAGTGCAGGTAACCCTATCTCCATGGTGACGGGGATAGGCCGCTTTGGTTGGGCCTTGTGCGTTTTGTTTCTACTCGCACCCCTAGGAATGTCTGAATCCGCTCAACGACATCACTCGAATCAATCACATCCAGATGATGCACCTCAAATTATCATCGATCAGCACCAGGGCCTGCTAATCGAAACAAGTCTCAATATTACGGGAGAATATATCGATGAAGAATTGCCTATTGCAATGACGTGGAAAATTTTCAACTCGCTGGAATTGATCGCTGAAGGGGATTTAATCAGCCATTTGATCGAAACTGATGATTTGCATGAATCCAGCAGAGACTCTTGGCAATTTTCTCTGAATCTTAATTTTACATCATATGCACCCTGCTCGTGCATCCTAGAAATTGAAGGGACGGACACAAATAACCGAATTGATGTTGCGCAACTCATACTATTTTCTCAAAGTGATAATCAGGAGGAGCAATTGGCTCCAAGCATCATTCTGAAGGTGCCATCTGAACAACTGACGGGGGATGTTGATTTGGAGGCTATTGCAATGGATGATGAGGGGTTTGTTGGTGTGCAATGGTCCATCAGTAATAACAGTGAAATTGCAATGTCTTGCATCCAAACTTGGATTGGAACTCCAGAATCGATACAGTGGAATAACTTGACACCGCCAATTCTTCAGGTAAATCCAACGTGGTCGTTGGATAGCACAGCATACGATGATGGCGTATATTCACTGATTGTGCGAGCTTTTTCAGAAGATGGATTGTACTCGCCATGTGCATGCCAATCTATTGGAATTGACAATCATGCTCCAACGGCCCAAATCGATGGGCCGAGCGACTTGAATGAGTACTCAGGAACTATTCTTTTTGACGGGACTGGTAGCAGTGATCAGTTCTGGGGTAGGGAAGAACTGGTGTTCCTATGGGTACTGGAAAATGAGTTGGGTGAAAAAACGATTGAGAGTGGGAGTGATCTACGTACATTTGAGGTCGATGCTTCCCAATCTGGGAATTACACCCTCACACTGACGGTTGCTGATGGTGCTGGATTTTCAGATTCAATTTCACACCAATTCAATATCAGCAATGATGTACCTACCGCGGCATTGAGGATCGGTGGTCAAGCATTGGCTGATGGGGATGAAATCACACTTGTCGATGATGAGCAATGGTTGCTAGAGTGTGGGGATTCAATCGATAGTGACAATGACAAATCTGGACTGATTTGTACATGGTATGTCGACGGTGAGCCAATCATGACAGGATGGGAACGGCAACTCCAGAAGCCAGATGATACATCAACATCGCATACCTTGATGTTGGAAGTCACTGATGATAATGGTGCAATCGACACGATAATCGTGACATTTGGTATCCAAGGCACCCATTCAGATCCAATGTATAATGGGGACACAGAGGGTGGATCAGGCTTTTGGATGCTGATGGTTATTACAGCAGTTTCTCTTGCATTTGTAACTATTATGATTCTGATTCGAAACTTTTCAGGACACTCTGCATCAATTCCAAAGTGGAAGCGTGAATGACCCGAATGTCTCATGAAGGGATGGTGAGTCGGAGATTATGATGTATGAGAGGCTGACCTCTGCACTGGGCAAGCGTCCTGAAGGAATCTCGCATTCCGAGATGAGAAAGCGTCAGCATGATTTCTGCTCGAAATTGTCAACTGATGCGGTTGCAATTATCACCAACAACCCTGTCTCCATCCGAAGTCGAGACACACATCATCGTCATCGATTCAACTCCTACCTCCATTACCTCACAGGATGGCATGGGGAGGATGGTTTGGCGGCATTCTACCACGATGGTGACAATTGGAAGTGCCGCCTCTATGTTCAACCACGTGATATCGAAAAGGAAACATGGACGGGACGGCGACCTGGATTGGAAGGTGCTCTTGCGAATTGGCCTGTGGACGAAACCGTGAGCCGAGATGATTTAAGAGAAAATCTCTCACAATTGCTCGACAATGTTGAGAACATATACCACATCAAGTCGCTAGATAGTTCGGTCGATGAAATTGTCGAACTGGCTTTACATGAAGAGCCCGAAGACCCCCGACCAATTCTTGATGAATTACGTGTTATCAAATCCGCGAGTGAAGTCGGATTGATGCGGTACTCAGCTAATTTGGCCGCATTTGCTCATGTCGAGGCGATGCGCAAATGCCGAGCGGGAATGGGTGAATGGCATATGCAATCGATTATCGAGGGTTGTTTCCTTTACCACCAATCTGAATGGGCATACCCAAGCATTGTCGGAAGTGGTGATAATGCTACAATATTGCATTACAATGAGAACTCTGAGGTCATGAATGATGGTGAATTGGTGCTGATTGATGCGGGTTGTGAAGTCGATGGATATGCCAGCGACATCACTCGAACGTTTCCTGTGAATGGGAAATTCACTGATGCACAGCGAGCCATTTACGCACTTGTACTAGAGGCGCAATTGGCAGGTATTGATGCATGTCAAGCAGGTTCACCATGGAGTGCTATGCATCATGCAACATCGTGCGTATTGGCTCAAGGCCTCATCGATTTGGGGATTCTGGATTGTTCCTTTGAGGAAGCACTGGGGGACGATTACAACGGCCTTTATCGCCAATTCTTCATGCACGGAACCGGCCATTTCCTTGGCCTAGACGTTCATGATGTAGGTGGGGGTCGGCAAGGGGACAAACGACCCGAAAGAGTGTTGGCACCTGGCATGGTTTTGACGATTGAGCCCGGATTGTATTTTGGTGCATGGCGCGAGGACGTTGATATTGATCCAAAGTGGGCAGGCATCGGAGTTCGAATTGAAGATGATGTTCTAATCACTGAATCTGGACCAATCGTACTGACGGCGAAATGTCCGAAGGAAATCACTGAAATTGAGGCGCTTGTTGGCTCCAACTGAGGGGTCGAAATGTGGCAGGATATTCTGGATGCGCAGCGTGGGCCATGCCCTCCGCGTTTGAGTATTGAAGATGCAACCATTTTGTATGAAGAAGCAGATTTCAATATGCTCCGCAGTGCTGCATTAGAAAGACGAAGAACTGTCAATTCCGGCAACCATGTAACATACATGATTGATCGCAATGTAAACTATACAAATATCTGCACAATCAATTGCCAATTCTGTTCCTTTTATCGTCCCCCTGGGCATTCAGAAACTTACACTCAAACCTACGAAGAAATTTCGGCTCGCTTTTCTGAATTGGAAGTTGTCGAGGGGGTACGTGTACTGATGCAGGGGGGTGTCAATCCAGAATTGCCTCTTGTTTGGTATACTGATTTAATCAAATTCTTGAGGAAGGAGCACCCCTCAATTGCTTTGGATTGTTTTTCGCCAATTGAGATCGAAGGTATTGCAGATGTCTGTAATCTCTCGACTCGGGACGTTCTCAAGGCACTCAAAGATGCTGGAATGCATGGATTGCCAGGTGGAGGGGCTGAAATGCTGGTTGATGATGTACGCCTCGATATTTCACCGAAGAAAGGGAGTGCGGACAATTGGCTACGCGTAATGCATGAGGCACAATCACTTGGATTGACAACCTCTGCAACGAATGTGATTGGATTCGGAGAAAATGCCATGCATCGGGTCAAACACATGAGTAGGGTACGTGATTTACAAGATCAAGCAATCTCAAAGGGTTGGGTTGGATTCACTTCATTTGTCTCTTGGCCGGTTCAGCTTGAAACCAATGTATTTGGAAAAAGAAATCATGGCCGGAATCGAATCGAATTGGGTGCGGGACCTACGGAGTATCTTCGCCATGTTGCCATATCCCGATTGTTTTTCGACAACATCGATCACATCCAAGGTTCATGGCCAACAATGGGCCTTGATGTAGCACAGATGGCATTGTTCGGTGGAGCTGATGATATTGGGTCGACAATGATGGAAGAAAACGTGGTTTCGGCCTCTGGAACAGACAAAACTTGCGCACTTGAAGTGGAATTGCAGGAAACAATTCGTCGGGCCGGGTTCGTTGCATTGCGACGTGACTCGGATTACAATTTGCTCGAAACACCAGACGTTGCGCCGGATGTTCAGGCGTTCCCTGCACCACCACCGTTGCAGCCAGCAACAAATACTCCATCTTAGCGAAATTTGGAGTTCATTCGTCTTCTGTTGCACATTCCTCTTCCCGCAATATTTCGACAATCAACTGTGGTTTGTCGTCATCATTTTCAGGGGGCATAGGCGTTGGTGAGCCGTCCATTTGTGCGCTGATGTTTGAACTGATGTTGGTATAGTAAACGACCCAGATGTTCGCATGAATGTCCTGATTAGCACCAGATTGTTCATTCTGTGGCACGTAATTTTGGCCATTGTATAGGCCTTGGTAACGAAGACTGTTTTGATTGCCTACCCAGTCAATCCACTGACTGATGTCATAGGTCCATGGCTTGACGTCCTGACCCGCACACCAGCCCGCTCGCCCATAGGGCCATGTGCCAAATTGATTGGTCAGTGCACCGTTGTGCATTTCTTTGGCACATCCCTCATTGTCACTTGCAACGGTACTATTCCCAGCCATTGCATGATCTTCTTGTGTGACGTGCCCATGCATGCTGTAGCGGTGTTCGTGGTTGCAGAATTCGGCACAATTAGCGCTATCTTTTCCAAATCCATGCCCCGTAATCACTGCATAAATTTCAACTCTTTCTGTGCCTTCTGGAATCTGTAAATCATGCACTCGCTTGTACTGGGATTCGTTGTTATATTCACCACGGAATGACCCACCATTGAAGGCCAATTCACCACCTGTTGGTCGTAGGCCATCATCCTCCCAATTCGAAAGGTAAACGCTGACATTGAGCCAACCGCCGTTGGCACCGCGATAACGGAACATGCGGTCACCTCCATCGATTAACTCAAACAAACGAGGTGAAATATCGGTCAACCACCGGCCCTCACGGCCATAGGTTGTAATCCAATATCCGAATTCAGTGGAACACGTGGATGAATTTCCGACCTCGTCGCAGATTTGCATGTATTGGCTGTAATCCCACTCGTGACATCCACCATCGGATCCATCTGACTTCTGGTATCGATCACGATGTTCACTGCAACCATGGTGCATGTAGAGTTCCATCGTATTGAATCCCTCCATGACGGATGCGTTTGGGAATGAACCGTTTGCCAAGGAAGAATGACCACCTTGCCAACCACCAATGTGGCGTTGAGCCACCATGATGTCAACGACGGTTACACCAGGGTCATGGCGGCGCATTTCAGTTGGGAATTCTGAGTTGAATTGTAAGGGCATCTTGGCGATGTAATCGAATCGGTACTGAACTCCATGTGTGCCCGCCCAGTTGTATAGTGATCCTATTTCGCGCCATTGCTGGAATCGGTCGATTCCGTAGTAGTAAGCACTCCAATCACTGATGACGCTACCGAGCGCGCCTCCGATGGCACCACCTTGTTGGTCGATATAGTGAACATGGGAATTTACCCATTCCTTGCCGGCTTCGTTCAGACCATTTCGATATGAATTCACTCGATTATTCATGGCATCGATATCGTTGCGATAATCACTATCAAAAGACCCAAAGAAGATATGACTGTTTTCGGGCATTGTATCCAAAAATCGAGCTATATCTTGACTCCATAAACTCGACATGTAAGAGCTAGAATCTTGATTGAATATGAACAGATATGTGCTCTCACCATCCCAATCACGAGACATGACCCAATTGCCAGATTTTGTCTGGATCGTGAAATCACCCACGACTCCAAATCGCTCAGTAGAATAGGGACCCGAATCCCATGCAACAGGGACCTGCAATACAGTGCAACCATCGTTGTTGGATGTCCAGCGAATCTCGGAATCAGGACACTGGTCAACATTTGCGAAGATACCGTCCCCATCAAGATCCGCACAGCCCACCTCGTTCACATCAAGGCCAGCAGGTGTACCTGAGCATTGATCGGTATCGTCCATCACACCATCTCCATCGTCATCCCATTCGTATGATGCGCAGCCGTAGATATTCACGGCCGCACCAAGTTGGGTACGACTGCATTGATCCTCAAAATCGATGACTCCATCTGAATCGTCATCACCATCTTCATCCAAATCCCGACAGCCATCCATATCGTAGTCATTCTCAGATGTTTGAATCCAACCGATGACCCCTTTTGGACAGGAATCAAGGGTGTCTGGAGTCCCATCATTGTCGTCGTCTAAATCATCGTCAGCATCTCGGCACCCGTCACGGTCGTAATCTGATGCACCGGTGGATTGCCAGCCTACTGGACCGAGGGGGCAATTGTCGAATGAGTCGGTAATCGTATCATCATCATCGTCATCATCTTCAGAGGTGTCTTGGCAACCATCGGAGTCGTGATCGAGGCTCGTGTTGGATGAATCCCAACCAATCAATCCTCTTGCACAACGATCTGATGTGTCTGGCCGGCCATCGTCATCATCATCGGTATCCTCTGAAATGTCGTGACAGCCATCGCCATCAATGTCATTGGTAGGGCCAGAGGTGAATGCCACGCTACTCTCTACACAGCGGTCAGCATCATCAGGTATCCCATCCCCATCAAGATCTGGATTCTCTTCTGTGAATACAAATACGTAAACGGAAACACTGTCGGTTGTGATTTCTGAACTCCCGCATGAAATTGTGAAGGTGCCATTGAATGATGATTCCACTTCACCGAGTGTTACTGATGCGTATTCTCCAGATATGGCGACTGTCTGAAAACGCTCGAGTTCATCATCCCATGTCCCTGAACAAGTGTTTAGGGCGGAATGGATAATTTTGGCTCTTGCAATCGTGGATTCACCACCTTCTACATACAGAACTGGCGGGAATGCAGAAATGGCCACTGGTTCTTCAGGGGGATCCTGAACTGTAATTGCCACCACTGAAACGACTGAATGTCCATTTTCATCACTTGCAGTAATCTTGACACTATGTGTCCCTGATGGTAAAATTCCAAATTCCAGTGCAAATGAGTTAGTGTTTGTAGCAGCTTTTCGGGATATGGCACCATTGGCCATCGACCCTTGGATTGAAACTGTGGCGGGGTTTTCATCGTCAAAATTCCCGCTAACAACAACATTTTCATCATGCAAATATGGCCCGTTTCCACTCACAGAAAGTGTAGGTGGCTGACCCTGGTCATCGGGTTGAGAATCTGATGAATCGCCGCCATCCAGCATGCCAAGACAACCAGAGGAAAGCATCAGCGTCGTTAGGATTAGTGCCAACCAACTTCGCCTCATGGCCTTGCGAGGATGCTACACAACATCAACTGTCCGCCATCTCGCTACGTCCAGACTGGGTCGGCATTTGAGCGATATGACACGCACGGCCGTCGTGTTTCATGATGAGTGGGTTGACGAAAAGCAAGGGCCCATTCTGTTCTCTTTCGATTCGTATCATGACTTCCCAGTGTGTTGCAAAGAGTGGATGGTATTCACTTCCGGGCCAATCACCTTCCGGTAGTGTAAGATTGACTGTATCGTCTAGAAGGGGGATTTCAGATGATGGACCGCGACACTGAACCGGAAGTGGTGAGAGAAAAAGCCGCTTCGTATCCGGGCCCTCTAGTGGTGTTGATTCGCCAAACCCAGTACCCAATTCAGAAATTGCGTATTGGCGTATCGACAGCGGCGTGGAAATTCCCGGAGGGTTTTGCTGACCATCCTTACGACCCAATGCATGTAGCAACATAGGCCTTCTAGGATTCAACAAGCCAACTTGAATTCTAGCTTCGGCAGAAATCCAATCGTCTTGAATTTCGGGAAATTCGAATTTTGCTGTGACCTTTTCCGATGTGTTGTCATCATTTTGCACAATAATTGTAGGATCGGCTGGTAAATCTGAACGGAATTTTCTAGTTCTTCTGAAATCCCAAACACTCGCTAACAATCGCATCATGATTGGGATGAAGAAAACCGGCAGAAAGATGAGTAATAGGACGGGGTAATCGAGTAACCCTACACGGACACTGCCTGCAAAAGATCCTTCTACCCACCCCCAATTCACCAATGCGGGTTCAAATGCGTGAATGGCTAAAGATGCGATAATTCCGATGACTGCAAAGGGAATTAGGCGTCTTGATTTACGGTGCATTTTACTCGGAGAAAGGTACCACCCTTTTCGCTCGCGTTCGACTCGCCCTGGTATTCGATTCGTTAGTGTAACCCAATCGCGACATTGGGAAAGTCCTGAAGATAATCGTATAATTCTACGGTGTATGTGAAATCCAGATTCATCACCAATTTCCACCTCGCATGGCGTTTCGGTTTCCTCTGTTAATCGGAAACATTCAGTCGCAATCGGCAATTCGGTGGCGATAACGGTATCCGGATCAAATGGTGGCCATCGAAGCCTAATTTCAACTGCGTGACCCGAATCAATATCTCCCATTGAAGCACCTCAACCAATTAACAAAGCCCACGTTGCACGAACGGCCATACGTCTGAATTCAGGGATATCTTTGAGCAACCGAATGCCTAAGGGCACCGGCTTTTCGATGTCACCAACTTCATTGATCAGAGACACTACATCATCCCTAGCAAATATTTTGAATGTGGCTTCAAGTTCTTCATCATCGCATGATGAAACAAACAAATCTCGCAATATTCGTGCCCTTTCCTGCTCCTTGCGAACCTTCTCCATCGGTTTGCAAATTCGCTTGAGTTGAGATTCGCTCAGATTGTTTGACAATATTGCTTTGACGAGATTGGATGCTAGATAGTGTATTTGATCGAACCCGGGGCCAATTCCACCGCCAGTCGTTGGCTTACAAAGTCCTGCAGCATCTCCAAACAACAACACACGTTCTTTGTAAATCCGTTTCAATAACCCGCAGGCCAAGGGTCCGCAAAATCTTGCAGTTTCGTGAATATCAGCAAACCGCTCGCGCCAAAGTGGATGATTTAGCAATGTATCGTAGAGCATTTCACAGGAACGTCCAGCTAATCTTTCAGGTTGGACCCACATACCAATTCGATGTGTTTCCCCATTGGGAATGGCCCAAGCAAACAATCCTGGCGCGACATCTTCACCTGAGAACATTTCCAGACGGCCGGGAATTCCCTCGTAACCAGATACCTCGGCCTGAAATCCAATCATGAATTCCTTTGGTCGCCCAAACCGGAAGTGGCGGCGTGTCCAAGAATGGACGCCGTCTGCACCACACAACAATTTTGCTCGTAGAGTCTTTAATTGGCCTTCCCGATCGATTGTGACTGAAACTCCTGTGGAATCTACGACAGCATCTGTGGGTTTGGAATCAACCCACAATGTTGCGCCGGCTTCAATGGCTTGGCGGACACAGCCCTCATCAAACAACTTACGGCAAACAACATGAGTGCGAATTGTTGAGGGTTGCCCAATTTCAACAGGGCGGCCACCGGGACTATGAATTCGGGCCCCCCACACATCTGACAAAATGGTGTGATGTAAGTTTACTCTGTCCATCGCAGCCGGTGTCACCAGTCCTGCGCACTGGAATGGTTTGCCAATCTCCCGATGTTCTTCGAGAAGCAGAACATGCAAGCCATTTTCTGATAAAATACGTCCTAGGTGCCCACCTACTGGACCAGCGCCCACGATGATGACATCGTAATCATGGGCAGTCATGTCTACAAGACATCGTAGGTGACCTATCAGGATTCGCCCTTCACAATCAAGACTTCTTTGATTTGCCTTTTTTCCCAGTACTACCAGTCCGCTTTTTTAGAATTGTAATCAATTTACTCGCAGTACCACCTGCACCACCTTGAAGATCTGTGAATTTAGCAGCATCAACAAGTGCGCAAACTTCAGATTCAGTCATTTCGGCCCTTGTTGCGAGTGTATTAATCCAATTGATTTGTTTTTCAGATGCATCTCGAGGGATATGCTTCGTTAATTCCTGAAGTTGTTCAATTAGTTTGCTGGCACTTCCTTTGCGGCCGCCAGTTAGTTCACCATAATTGCTTACAGCCACCAATGCACATGCATCTGATTCAGATAATTCCACACTTCCTGCCATCGATGCAATCCACTTCGTTTGCTTTTCGCTAGCAGGTTGGGTTTCAGCTGGGTGTGCCTTGGTAATCACATCTAGAATGACTCGGATTTCGGACCCGGTCATTTCTTCAGGTGCTTTACCGCCAGTGTATGTGGTGATTTGCTCATCTGATAAACTCCGGGTGATTCGACCAAAATAATCGAGTTGCTTTGGTGTAGGTGACTGCTTTTTTATTTCGAGTGCCGCCAAATGCAAGGCTTGGAAATGTTCAGCGAATGTGTGCCATTCCCCTGGTGCTGATGTATTTCCATCTTCGATTGCATCCAAATTTGCTTCCATTTCTGCGGTGAAGTTTGTCCCAAAAAGGTGACCCTCGATTCCGTGACTGCTACGATCATAGTGGGGTGCCACCTCCAACCAAAGTGTCCGTCCCTCTGTCGAAGGTTGAAGTGAACCACTTTCCTCAACAATATACTTTCGAGTCAGAAGTTTACTGATGGTTGCCGCATAGGTCGAGGGGCGACCAATGCCTTCTTTCTTCATTTGTTGAACGAGTGAATGTTGCTTGTAGCGAGGTGGTGGTGTTGTTTCATCTTCTCTTAGGCAAGGGTTTTCCGATTCGTCATCGACCGCATCAAGGGTGAGGGCTGTTCCAACACTTGCGTCAAATGAGGGTGGGGCTGTCGCGGGTTCTTTGCGAATCCCTTCGAATGCAGCCTCCCAGCCACGATGAATCCGCCATGAGGCAGTGCCTGAGAAGGGGCGATTGAAACCTGCTGCTTCGGCAGTCATCGAAAATCGATCGTATCGACTCGAATTCATTTGGCTGCCAGCAAAGCGTGCCCAAATCAAACGATAAAGACGGGCTTGTTCGGCATTGAGGCCTTCGGGTGAGTTGGACTTGGGGCGTGTGGGGCGGATGGCCTCGTGAGCATCTTGGACGTTTCCTGAGCCGGACTTTGCGTCCTTGCCCAATGCTCCCTTGCCGATATGATCCTCACCCCATGTTTCGCGAATATGTGCTTTGATGTCTTCACGGGCACCGGCATTTGTTCGAGTTGAATCAGTTCGCATGTATGTGATGTGACCTGCATTGTATAATTCCCCTGCGATTTTCATTGTACGACGAGGGTTCCAACTCATTTCGGAACCAGCCTTCATCAGAAGAGTGTCTGTGGTAAATGGTGGGCTAGGGTTGCGTTGGTACTGGCCGGGTTCGACCGAGGCGATAGTGAGCCCGCTTGCAGCTGCAGAATATGCATTATTCGCAAGATCTCCGTCATTGGTGCGCTCTGCATTGAACTTACCTTTGTCATCTACCCAAGCATCTGTATCATCCTTGTCGTGGAATCTTGCGTTCCAACGAAGACCTCCAGCATCGGCATATACTGCGAAATAGGGTTGTGGAACGAACGCCTCACGCTCAAGTTCCTTGTCGACAATGAACCCTAATGTGGGTGTTTGAACACGACCCATGGCAGGTAATGACCAAGAACGGCTGAATTTAGAGGCTCGGAAACCAACAAGTCTGTCCATGAATCGGCGAACCATTGCTGCTTCAACCAAATTCTGATTGACTTGACCTCGGCCATCAATTGCCGCTTGAACAGCCGTTTTTGTGATTTCATTGAATGTAACGCGCCAAATATTCTCAAACCCTTTTTCAGAAAAAATTTGCACCAACTGCCAAGCGATGAATTCACCCTCTCGATCTGGGTCGGTTGCAATGTAAATATTCTCAACATTCTTGTCTTTGGCTTTCGTCAGCAATTTGCCAATGTGGCGCTCAGACTTCTCTGTCCATTCCCATGATGGTGTTGGCAATTTGTCGGCTGTCGAAGCCCACATTGCCTTCTTCCCTTCCTTCGTATCTCGACTTGTAGGGAGGTCTCGAACATGGCCATTACAAGCATCTACAATCCACCCCTTTCCGAGGTACTTCTGAATCGTCTTTGATTTAGCCCCTGATTCAACAATTAGCATGTCCATTATATCCCCATCCGGACGAAGGCCGACACTGAGCCCTCCATAAACGCTGCGTTGAATTGCAAAGTGAGCATCTTCTATGGGGTTACTACGTAACCCCTCAGTTCACGCGTGTGCGCGCGCGCGAAGCCAACTCATCCCAATCACCCTCGGAACCGGGCCCTCCACAGCCCACACATCCAGGGTATCCTGCTGTCATCAAATCCTGAATCTGATTGGTCCATATTGACCACACAGAATGTAGGGTTTCTGAAGTTGTAGGAATCCAACAAATATCAATGGGTGGTTCATCCCCACCAAGTTGTGATAATCCTTCAAGTTCGATTCGATTTTCATGACCAATTGATATTGTCGGTTCGCGAATCATTTTGGGTATACCATCACTAATGGCTAAACTTAGTTGAACAGCCTCGTCAAACAAATCTTCAGGCACGACTAGGGATGTGCCTTCAGTGCGAAGTAATCGACGTGCCGCCTCGGCAATACACGGGGTCATCGCGTCCATTGGACCTGCGAAGGGACGGAACCCTTGAAGGATGTCGGCCGGGCCCGCTGGTCTGAATGGGGCTATTGTGGCGGATATTCGTGCGGCCGATGATGGCTGTTCTACCACTCAGTTCCGAAACTTTCCATTCACTTGTGATGAAAAAAATCCGCATTAGATCCACCTATATCCCTGGATATCGTTCATTGTTGAGAATGTTGTTCGGATCTCCTTCGGTACCTACTGAGTCTTTTGGACTTCAGTTTGACAATCCAATTGGGCTAGCAGCTGGGATGGATAAGAAGGGTGAAAATATCCCAAATTGGGAGAACCTTGGATTTGGTTGGATTGAGATTGGCGGCGTCACCTTGCATGCACAAGATGGAAATCCGAAACCACGAATGTTCCGGAGCACGAAACACGGGGCGCTCATCAATCGGATGGGGTTCAACAATCCTGGTTCTGAGGCTATGTCACAATCATTGGCAAAGCAAAAGGCGAAAAAATGGGCATCTATTCCTGTTGGAATCAATCTCGGCAAGAGCAAAATTACGCCCAACGATGAGGCTGAACAAGATTACTCGGGGACCATGGAGCGATTATGGGAATTCGCTGATTTGTTTGTTGTCAACGTCTCAAGTCCCAATACACCCAACCTCCGTGAATTACAAGCGGGCTCCGAATTGGATCGTATCCTCACCGCATGCAATGAAGTAAATTCACGTGCAGCGCAAGCAGCAGGTACGAACCAGAAGCCCATTCTCGTGAAGGTGTCTCCAGATTTGTCGGATGACCAATTGAGAACGGTTGCTGATTCTGCACTTGCTCAAGGGTGTGCAGGCATTGTTGCGACAAATACGACCACGTCTCGACCGGCTGAAGATAAGGTGATGAATCAATCAGGTGGATTGTCGGGACTACCTCTACGAACTCGTTCCACTGAAGTCATCCATCTGTTGTATGCCCACACCAAAGG
>Ga0208765_1000399_pt1 | contig 28665 bp, 22 predicted proteins | sample ETNtaG_2_FD_185783 | JGI IMG/M metagenome (GOLD analysis project Ga0208765, IMG submission 185783) | Marine microbial and viral communities from oxygen minimum zone, Eastern Pacific Ocean - ETNP201406SV203 (SPAdes) (version 2) | ecosystem: Environmental > Aquatic > Marine > Oceanic ...
TGGATAGCCAATTCCAATATACGGATCTTTTTCGTATACTGAAGCGCTATCAATAGCAGAACTATCTGCATCGATGGGATCCAGTATGACAGTGTAGCTTGGTGCACTTAATATTGTGTCAACCGGTAAAATTAAATCTGCACTGCGAATGATAGATCCTGCAGGTAAGATATCTGATGAAAATGCAATATTCATTACAGATCGAAGGCCCATCCCATTACTTAGTCCCAATTTGTTTGAGTCTAAGGCTATTACACTTGGTTCAATAATTGAAAGATCACCATTAGAATAGATCGTTGCTGATGTTGTGTCGATAATAGTGCTATCACCTGTGATCACACTGCGACGGTAATACATTATAACCTTTGGATCTTTTTCACCTGTTGTAGCCTCTTCACTGAATACTTCAAAGTAATCTATCTGAGGATTATATATGGCAAAAGTGCGTTCGCCTGTTGAGCTAAGTGGGGTATTGTTGTTATTATTTTTGGAAAAAGTGAGATTATCTATAATACTCATAATATCCCACACTAATTCAGTTGAAAGATAATCATCAGAGATAGTCATACTGGAATCATCAGGGTTCAAAACTGTATCTTGTACTGTATTGATTTGAATTCTTGGATTCCCAAGCTCTAGCCAATCGGAAATTGTAAATCCTGAAAAATCAAGATATGTATTTTCAGATTCGTCAAATTGAAATCCTGATTTAAAATAGAGGCTTGGTAGTAAAACTTCTTTCAAATCCAAAAGACTATCATTTGTGTACAGTTTAAAATGCAGACTATCTATAGTTATAGTACTGTCGTAATAATAATTCCAATAATTAGGATTGGGAGTTTCTATTTCTATAAATGATACCGGTACATTTAATCCATTCTTGGTACCCAAGTATAACTTTTCATTAGAACCTAGATTGGGTGCAACCCAGTAATTTGTACCTGAGATTTCACGGATAGTTAACGTATCCAGGTATAACGTTGAATGACTGAGATCACTGTGAATAGGATTTTCTGAACATTGCCAGACCGTGAGAGTAATAATCGATACACCAAGAAGCTTAAGAATGGAATCGCGAATCTTCATATGGGTGTAATTATATGAAAACTCAGTCAGAAAGTTTCTTTAATATTTTATCCATCTCATCTGCAATCGTTTGATAATCCGGCATCTCGTCATCAGACCAATTGATCACAGATACTTTTTTCTTATTTGCTTTAATTCCGGGTTGGTTTAATAGTGTTTTTGAAATGGGAGCAGATGGTTTATCAAAAATGATGATAGAATCAGCATCAAATGAAGCAACATCAAAAACATTAAGCATTTTTCCTTTCAATGAATCATGTATTGGAACTTCAGCTATTTCCAGGTCCTTCCTTGAGACTTCAGAGTATTCATTGAGATCATGGATAACCATAACTGTCTGTATATTTTTATAAAATTCATTGATGCCCTCAAAATGCCTTTTGAAAATTCCTGGGACCATTGCACTCTGCCAACCATTACAAATGAAAATATCAGGTGACCAAAATAAATGGGGTAATGTACTCAGGACTGCTTTCGAAAAATATCCATAGCGCTCACCATTATCAGCCAGTACTCGACCGTTTTTAGATTTATATACCAAATTTGTCAAGGGTGTAAACCAGTGGTCGCTCTCAAGAAAATAGACCTGTACCCTGGTCTTGGGGATAAACGCACTCTTCGCACTTGCCACCTCTTCATGCCCATTATATTGGAACGGAATTTCCCTGAGTCTTATAACTTCCCGTAATATATACTTTCGTTCGCTTACATATCCATATTTAGGAATAATGGTTCGAATATCATGGCCTTTTCCCTGCAAGAATAGCGGTACTCTTGTAGAGAATTCTGCCAAAGGCGTCACGTTAGCAAACGGAAGGATCTCCGTTGTGAGATAATATAGTTTTTTTGACATTAGGGTTTGTTGAAAATGCTAATTAACAGATAATTGCTTTAAACGTTGTTTAGCAAGTGGATAAAACTCACTTCCGGGTTTATAATCTATTAAACGTTTAAAATTTTCACTTGCTTTTTCAACATTACCCATACTTTGGTATGAGTATGCAATTTTAAGCATTGCATCATCTTCTTTATCCGTACCAGCATAGGTAAATACTTTTTCAAATTCAAAGATTGCCTTCTTATAATCTTTTTGAGCATAATAACACTCTGCAAGCCAGTATTGACTGTTATCTGCTAAAGAATGATCGTTATCCATTAATACTAACTTATGGAATCCAACGATTGCTTCTTGAAAATATTCTTTTTGAAAATTGCCTAAACTTTTTGCATATAGTTCTGTATCAAACTTCTGAATTTCTTGACCTACAATATTGTCTGAGCCAGAATTTAAGTTTGACATTTCTTTGTAAGTTTTTGTTAATGTTACAATCTTATTTTCAACATGAAGAAGCCTATTCATTATTTCATTATTGGTGCTATCGGTGAAACCAGATCCACTCTCAATTTGCCTTATCCTATTATCTAGCGTATTAATCTTTCTGAGTAACATAAGAGTAATGGAGTCTTGCTGAGTCTTGCCCTTCACCGATTCTTTGAATGCAGACATGAGTTCAGGCAACAATATTTGATTATCCAACTCAAGTGAATCCACCATAACCCGAACCCGGTCTATTTTTGCATTAAGCCGTTTTAGTTCCCTAGAGGAATCCTTACTTTGGCCAAAAGAAAAAGAACCCATTAGAATGGATGTAAGTATGAGTGAAATGATATGACTGGACTGATTTGTCATCTGATAATCCTTTTTATTCGGCAAATCGGCTAGGAATTTACCGTTTTCAATTCTTCCTTCAAATAAGTTTATCAGTCAGCATAATTCACACTTAGTTTTAGCACGAGTCCAACCATGATATAAGTGGCAATCAAAAATGAGCCGCCGGCTGATATAAACGGGAATGGCAGTCCTTTTACTGGAATAAGACCAACTGTCATCGCCGTATTGACAAAAACATGAGCAAGGAGAATTGCTGCAATACCAATCAGGGCTAAACTGGAAAAACGATCTTTTGATAAAAATGATCGTTTAAGTATCTGCATGATCAAATATCCAATGACAATTAATACAGTCGAAATCATCATAAAGCCCATTTCTTCACCGATGACAGATAATATAAAATCAGAGTCCTGAACCGGTAGAAATTTCAAATGAGTTTGGGTCCCTTCTCCCCATCCCTTTCCTAATATCCCGCCGGATCCAATTGCAGTTTTACTTTGAATAATCTGGTAGGCAGCACCCAGTGGATCTTTTTCAGGGTTAATGAAAGTCAATATTCTATTCTGCTGATACAATGTGAGTGAATTCCAAGCATAAGGTGATAGAAGACCTAGAAAAATATTTCCAAAAAACAAGAAAAGAGACCATACCAAATTGGGTCTTGAAGTGATAATGACAACCCCTAAAATAAGGGCCCACAGTGTGAATGCAGTCGTATGGAATGCAGTGACCATACTGAATATTGGAGCCAATACAAGAAACAGGTAAAATGGCCGTGCCCCTGACCAATAGAGCATAGGTAATATTGGAATCATCATAACAATCGCTGTACCTAAATCAGGTTGGTTCATCACAATAAGTGTTGGCAACAACGCCAGGCCAATGGGTATTATAATCGATGTAAAGTGTTTCATTTGCAGGGTATGGTCTGATAAATACCTTGCTAAGGCTAGAGTTGTAAACACTTTTGCAAATTCGCTGGGCTGGATTGAAAAAGGTAAACCAAAGTCAAGCCAGCGGTAGGTGCCCGCATGAGGATTGCCTGTAAATGGGAGTAAAACAAAGATAATTCCCAAAACGTACATTGCGTACGTATACTTATGGATGGTGTATCTGGGAATAAAAATAATAATGTAAGCAATTAAAGCTGCAGGAAATAAAAACAAAAATTGCTTTGTAAAGGGGGTATCTAAAATCTTGCCATCCTGATATTGCTGGGAGATACTGTTTAACACAATCAAGCCTACTACAGTAAGAAAGGCAACAGACCAAATAATTCTAAGGGGCATTTCCTTATAGGGTATAGATTGGGCACCTCTCATTTTGCAACCAATTGATTGACTTTAACGATATCTGTGAATACTTCTCGCGCTACAGGTGCGGCAACACCTCCACCAGAGCCAGCATTTTCTAGCAACACTACAATTGAATATTTTTTTTCATTGTAGTTCATCCATCCAACGAACCAGGCATGATCTTCTCCATGCGGATTTTCAGCCGTACCTGTTTTACCATAAACCTTCATCCCCGGTATTAAAGGAAGAGCAGATTTTCCTGTGCCATTTTTATGAGTAATAACCTGACCCATATCAAAAATGAGCCTGTCCCAAGTTGATTTATTAAAAGTGGGTGCAATAGTTTCCAGAATTTGATCCACATTGACAAAATGTGGTTTAAAAGTTTGTCCCCTAGTGGCCAATAGATTAACATAATTAAACACCTGCATTGGTGTTACCAAGATTTCACCTTGGCCAATACAAAAATTCAACAGTGCCCCCTTACTCCAACCAAACCGACCATATCGGTTATTCATATAGCTAGTAGTAGGTACCGTTCCTATTAATTCTCCTACAATATCAACCCCAGTCGGTTGACCAAAACCAAATAATCGAAAATACTGGGCCAGTTTATCAAGTTTATAATAATGTATATTTTTATAAAAATAGATATCGCAAGAATTCAAAATTGCTGATGTTAGATTCACACTACCATGTCCGTTTTGATACCAGCAGGCGAATATCCGATCCCCAAACTGGTAGACACCTTCACATTTTTGTTCAAAATGAGGATCAAAGTCTGGATTATCCAACATGACCGCTCCAGTTATCATTTTTACGATTGAGCCAGGTGGATACAAGCCCTGGCTAAAACGATTAACAAGGGGTTTTTCGGGATGATACAGTACTGAATTCCAGTCATCCTCCAAAATCATTCCTGTGAACAGATCCGGAGAATAATCCGGTGCACTCACCGCCCCTAATATCTCACCAGTGTCAGGAATACCTACAATAATGACACCGCGCCTTTTCTCCATTAAATATTCAAGTTTTTTCTGAATATCAATATCAATGGTAGTAATGATATTTTGACCCGGTTCAGGATCGCGCGGCAGAAAATCAGCCACATATCCCACTTCTCTGCCAAATGCATCAACCTGGTAAAATTGTACGCCACGTTGGCCTCTCAAATAGTGTTCATAACGCTTTTCTAACCCAGTCCAACCTATAATATCACCCAGTTCGTACTCATTTGAATTAGTTGATGACTCTCTAATGCTGCGGTCGACTTCCTTAACATATCCCAGAATGTGAGATGCTTTTACATCAGATGGAAAATAGCGCTCAGGAAATTGTTGATAATAGATTCCTTCAAGATTTAGTCTATTTTCTTCCAGTTTAGATACTTGATGAAATGTAAGATCTTTTGCCAACCGTGTTTGGATAAATCTTCCACGGTAATATTTTTTATAGTTTTTTAATACCGTATTGGAGTCCAGACCAATGATATCTGAAATCAAACCAAATGTTTTACCCTTCTGTGACAACTCACCGGGAACCGCCTTTAATATATAGGTTGGAAGGTTATCTACTAAGATTTGACCATTTCTATCAAGAATAAGGCCTCGGGGAGCCGATGTAGTAACTTTCCTGATTCTATTGGTATTTGCTTTTTGTGAATACTGGGCATACCCAAGAATCTGGATTTGGAAAAATCTCAATATCAAAACTGTAATCAAGACCCATGTAATTCCAACAGCAAAATAATACTGACGTGATGATGCAATGTTGTCCGCTTTTAACATCATGCTACCCTATGGAGTGGGACAATAAACTGCAGGATAGCTACAAAAGAGAGTGTGTATAGGGTAGTCCCTAGCCATTTGCCAAAAAATAGATGCCAATTAATGAACCATAAATCCTGATATTGCACGCCGCAAAAAATTAAAAACTGAAATGCAAGTATGGTAATCCATATGATTGAAAAATGAAACGGATTTATCCTGGTGTAGGATCCTGAAAGATTTCCACCAAGATACCCTGTAATCGAATAAATTAATGGAGATAATCCAAAAAAAGTCGCAGTTCCAGAAAGATCAACTAAAAGGCCAAAAAAAAATCCAGAGACCGTACCTACGGCACGTCCATTTTTTACAGACCAGTACAATATTAGAATAACTGGAAAGTCGGGGCGCACTGTTTCTATTGCGAGAAAATCTGAAAGAATCAATTGCATTAACCATACAAATACTCCTGGAATAATATAGTCAGTCCATTTCATTTGATTTCTCGATAATAACAAATACATATTGAAAGGCACTCATATCATTCGGCAAAGTAACATTAACTACTTTTTGGAAACTCCCCCGGTCATCATACACTCCCGATACAGCCCCAACCGGCAAACCAGGCGGGTAAATATCGCTGAACCCGGATGTAATCACCTTATCACCTATATTAATCTCTACATTTTTTTGCACTTCTCGGATCTGTGCAGTACCAATTTTCAGCCGCCGTAAAATTCCCGTAGCACCACTGGGTAAAATCCGAACACTCAAGCGAAAATTTACATCCGTAATCAATTGAACGATGGAAGCCGATTCCCCTGCTTCAACCGTTTTTCCAATTACACCCTTGGGAGTCAGTACCGGTTGATTTTTAACAATACCATCTTCTTTCCCTCCATCAATTATAATAGATAGGAGGTTTGGTTGGATTCCCTTATTTACAACTCTTGCGGGTTTGATGAGTAATTTTGTTTGCCGCTTAAAATCAAGCATCTCCAATAATTCTTCATTTTCCTTCTGTAGATTGAGCATCGACTCCACTTGGAGAGACAAGGCCAGGTTTTTTTCCCGAAAAAGTTGATTTTCTTCTTCAAGAAACATCAAGGATTTCACCCAAGTGAGAGGAGATGAAACAAAAGAAACCATCTCGGCAGCTTTACCACGAATGATTCCCATTTGAGGATTAGAGTTATTTAAAAGTAAAAAACTTGAAAGGAACAGGGAAAGTGCAAAAAGAACATGATCTTTATGCCGGACAAGTGCCAAATAAATGCCGTACATACACTCCTATAACAACACTGCTTGGTATTTTTTAAGGTTTTCCATTACCATACCCGTCCCTCTTACCACAGATAGTAATGGGTCTTCAGAAACATTTACAGGTACATTGGTCCGCTCCCGGATAATCTGGTCAATCCCTTTAAGTAAGCTCCCACCTCCAGCAAGGATAATACCCCGTTCCAATATATCTGCAGCGAGTTCAGGTGGTGTTTGCTCCAAGCATCGTTTCACAGCCTCTACGATTTGGTTGACTGGATCCTTTAACGCTTGGCGAATTTCATCCGATGACACTTCAATTGTTTTTGGAATTCCCGATACTAGGTCACGACCCTTTACTGCAATATCCGCTGATTTCATTTTCATAGCCGAACCAACGGATTTTTTTATTCTTTCACTCATGCCTAGACCAATTTCAAGTTTGTGCTCATTCCTAAACCACTGCAAAACAGCTTCATCCATTTCGTCACCAGCAATCCTGATGGTTTCTTTGGTTACCACTCCATTGAGAGATATTACAGCAATCTCAGTCGTTCCTCCGCCAATATCCACAATGATGTTTCCAACGGGTTGGCTGATATCGAGTCCAATACCAATTGCTGCGGCAACTGGTTCTTCAATTAAATAAACTTCCCTTGCATTTGCCCTCTCTCCAGAATCTTTCACGGCTCTTCTTTCAACCTCAGTTACACCCGATGGGACACATATTACCATTCGAGGGCGTGCAAGACGGTTTAAATTAATTTTACGTATAAACCCTTGAAGCATCCCGTCTGTCATTTTGAAATCGGCTATTACACCATCCTGCAACGGACGAATGGTTTCCAATTCACGGTGTGTTTTTCCCAACATTGCCTTGGCTTCATCACCCACTGCTACAATGGTATCGTTGTGCACATTTCTCGTGACGATTGAGGGTTCATTGACAACAATTCCCCGTCCTTTAAGCCAGATTAGTGTGTTTGCGGTACCAAGGTCAATGGCAACATCGCCGGATATCCAGTTAACGACGTTTGGGAATATTGCAGAAGACATGGTTAGTAGTACTTAAGATGTAATAAGAGTATTGACTCTAATTTACGTAGAATTTATTGGAGAGTTAACCAGCCATTTCCATTATTTAGAGTGTCGAGCCTGCTGCATTCCCACTTTACTCAATTCGTCTGCCCGAATATTCTTTTCTCTCATTATATGAGTTATTGACCAATAATTCAACCGATTCAGTTCTGAGCTTACCTTGGAATGAAGCACCTTCATTCTGTCATTTTTTATTTTATATTCCCCATTAATTTGTTTCACGATTAATTCGCTATCGGAGTATATATCTATTTTACTTATCTTTAATTCAAATGTTGCTTGAACTCCTTTTAATAATGCCAGATATTCGGCTTCGTTATTTGTTTTTTCAAATAGAGGTTCAGAAAAAGAAAATACCTCAACTTGATTTATGTAAACTACACCTCCAATTCCGGCTGTTTTTGAATGAAGGTCTGCTGCACCATCCACATAGAGTACAGCAGATGAATCCTTTTTAGAGTCGTCATCGAGCATGTTGGATAAGACCCGTTTATGAATTTCATCTAAATCATTGGACTGGAGTGCAGAACGAATTGCATCGATCTGGTCGTGGGTCAATGATTGCATCTTAAGCCTTTATATATGGATTAGTACCAGATTGGGACGGACATTCCTCCCAATAATAACACCAGTTGCATAACATTGATTTTTTTGTGTGAAATTCGGCATTATTATTAACCATATCGCGTATAATATCAATTGTTTTTTTTGTTTCATCAATGACCTTGCGGAGCGAAGCCATTGTTCTTATTGATTCAACTCTAATCCCATGCTGTATAAAATGCCATATCAACTTAATGGATTTAAACTCTTTTACTTCAGCCATCAAACCTATCTGGTATAGCGCCAGTTGATGATCTTTGTCTGCATCGTTTTGAGACATGGCTCGCTTACCCGTTTTATAATCATGAATTTCCCAATTCCCGGTACCATCATGATCCAGTCTATCTACTATTCCTTTAATTTTATAACTTTTATCCTGATCTAGGAGAAAAACCATTTCATGCTCATTTGCAATTACATTGTCATCAAAGGGGTAGTTTAATCGATAGAAACGGGCAAGGCATTTTTCACCTAAATAAAAATAATCTCGAGCAGTTTTATATCGGTATACAATTGCAACACGATCATGCCATTTCTCTTTCCAGAGAGATCTGTGCAGTTTGAGTACTTCATCTGCTAAAGGTACTACACTAGATTGCACCTGCGTATATAAATATTCTATGGATTCGTGAACCCGTTTACCCAGGAACGCTTCTATTCCTTCATCTTTTTTATAAATTTGATTGATGTAGCGGTATTTAAATTGGGCAGGGCATTTTTTAAAAGACTGTATCCCACTATGGGAAAACCGTTCTAGGATCATAATCCAGCACCTAAAAATGGTGTGTCTAGGCGATAATCTCCAAAACCATTCTGATCTCTAAACACAAATTGTTTACTGATCTTATAATAGCTCCAGACCTGATAAAGAGAAGCGGTTGAAGTAGATGGATTTGTACGTTGAATTTCATCCGGAGGACCAAATAATATATAGATCATTCCACGATCTGTTTCCCATCCAGGCTGCCAGGCGTCAAAATGTTCATTGGCATACCACACCCTGCCATAATATTCTTCCATTATTTCGTTGTATTCTGTTTCTGGGGTTGGATCCCTTTCTTTCCACAAGGTATAAAATATTTGTTCTTTATTCTTTTTTGATTGTCCTTTTAAGGAAACTCTTTCTTCATTTGTCATTATATATTTCATCTGTTTTAGCGCTATATCGATATTATGAACAAAATTGGACACACCTGGTTTATAGGTTATAAAGGAAACTTTCTTCTCATCCGTCCTCTTTCTCTGAGTTAAAACAATCCTAAAATCATTTTTCAATGAACTAAACAGATTTGAGGAAATAAAAATAGTTTCATTGAAATAACCTTCGTCTCCGGTTCCATTAAATCTATGGATTAAAGAATCAATAGCTGTTCCATTGGTTAAAAATATCTCTATTTCAAAGGCTTCATGATTCACAAAACCTGAAATATTTAGATCAACTCCCTGCCCAATTTCTCTGACCCCATACCCTCGGGTTGGGATCTTCCCTTTTTTAAACCCCCAATCTCCAGCAAGGTCTAATAAAAAATTGGGCTTCAATAATGTCGGTTTCTTGGTGTAGTCTCTTAGATCAATTTTATTTTTTAATATACCCTTCTTTCGTGTATCGGAGTCCTGAAGTTCACCGACCACTTCATATTTCTTCCCCACTGGCATGTTGAAAATGGTGAAATGTTTACGATTCTTAATAGCTGATTTAGTATGCGTATAGGAACTGACTTTGATGGAATCAGTCCAGACATTATGGGCAAGGTCCTGGCCATGTTTATCTTTAATTCCGATTGATGCCTGGTAGGATGCAAAAAATAACTCTCCTTTTTTCACGAATTGGAGTGCCTGAAAAGGAATTTCCATATAGGTAACAATTTTGATAGAATCGGAATCCATTGCTTCAGTGAATGGAACCAAGACAAATTTTTCTACATTTGATTTTTGTTTTTTTGACCGGTCATATCTCTGGGCAAACCCAATATTAGCCAAGGTAAGCAGTGTAAAGATCAAAATAATCGAGCGTCTCATAGATCTCTTTTCCATTTGAATTTTACCAATCCGTTTGATGTGCCAAGCCAAATAGTATTTCCTTCCAGAACAATTTCATTTCCTTGTCCAAGAAAAAAGAAGGAATAATCCTTAACAAGGCCAGTTTTCTTATTTACCCTTACCAAGCCATCTTCTGTGCCTAAAAATAGGTATCTTTTATTCACTGCCAAGGAATATACTGTTTTATCATGGTATACAGCGGAAGAAAAAATAAGATCCCACACTTTTTCTTCCAGGTCGAATTTAGCGATACCCATATCGCCAACAACATAGATTACTCTTTCAAATTCCTGAATGGCAGTGATCCGATGCATTTGTTCAGGGAAATCTTTTCTACCCATATCATGTCCCTGCCTTAACTGCGGATTATCTTCCGAAAAGATAAATAGACCAGATCTTGAACCAATCCATATTTTATCTTCAATGCCCTCAATATCATATACTGGAATCTGGTTAAATAAATATTCTATGCCAATGGGATCTTCACGCCGTGTAGATCGTTCAATGCGCCGTAATCCCATGGATGACCCTGTCCAGATATGAACCGGATCTCCATAAAGATCCCATATTTTTCCTGGAGGTGCCCCTCTTTCTTCACCCAAGGTACGCCAAAAATCTTCTTTTCTATCAAATACGAGTAAAATATTATCACCTCCTGCCCACAGTTCAGAATCAGTGGCATACAAAGAAAAAATAGGAGATGGAGTCATGTTAATTGTTTCTTCAAAAGAGTAGACATTAGATTCGATGGAGCGTGGATCTATCCAAGAGATACCTTTCGATGAAATAAAATCCTGGCTGCCCAGCCAAAGTGTATTTCCATCATCATAGATTGCTGTAACATCGGTATTTGAAATATCGGGAATTACAGGTGAAAATGTCTCCATAGTAGTTGTACCATAGAAAACAGTCCCGTCATCTGCGCCGGCAAATACATTTCCATGTCTACCAATAAATCCCGTTGTTATAGGGATTCTTCTACCAAGCCGATCAATTAGATCATCTCCATTTAAAATCCACCCGTCCATGACACTGTAAGTCATGAACATTTCATTAAGATCGCTTTGACCAGTATAGGGACCGCTGCTCCATTGTATTGAAATCTCGTCCGGTGAAGGATAGATTCCTATCAGAGTACCCGATGAATGATCTAATTTAATAAAAGATGATCGGGCCTGCAGCCAGATGAAGCTTGATGATGAACCTATCCTCTTGATCCTATCATATCTTGAAAGTCCAAGGGTTTGGAGATCACTGGCATACCAGTCTCCTTCCCTTGAAAATGAATATTGTATATGATCCGGTGAAGCCACCCAGATAAAACCGGTTTGCATATCAAAATGAGTCGCTGTAATATGATTATCTTTTAAGCCTTGAGCCGTTGTAATCGGTTCATCAAAATTATTTCCAAAAAGATTAAACCGTTTCAGTCCCCCGGATTCGGTACCTATGTAGGCAAAGGTGTATCCCTCTGTAATGGACGTAATCGGTCCGGCACCTCGATACAATACCCAGTCAAAAGGACGAAAGCGAGAATCAGGTTGTCCACAGATCTGTGTAAGTAGTATAAATAGGTAAATAAATATAAATAAATGGCTCATCATCCGATTGCAATTCAATCAAGATGGTGGTTTACTATTTCAATTAAGGTATTGGTATTCACAGGCACAACCCCGACTTCTTCGCATACGCGGCCTGCAGCAATATTTGCCAACCATGCTGAATCGGATGGTTCTACTCCACACAAATCACACAGGACAAAGGTTGCAATAACCGTATCTCCGGCTCCAGATACATCATGTACAGACCGGGCCTGAGTTGGGATCTTCTTCTTTTCTTTGTCATAAAAAAGGGTCATCCCATTAGATCCTAATGTGACTAAGAGAATCTCATATTGGTTATCTGATCTTAATGATTTCGCAGCTGAGTCAAATGCAGAAGAGCTATCCACATTTTTATAAAATTCTGATAGATTAGGTTTAAATAAACGAGCACCGGAGTACGCTGAATAATTGGTTTCTTTAGGATCGACGTACACCGGTATTGAATTCTGGTTCGCTTCAATCATGATCCACTGGATCATTTCTTTAGAAAATATACCCTTCTCATAATCCTGAAGAATAATGCCATCTACTGCTGTTAATGATTTGGTAATGGATACTTTTAAAGCATCAGTAATCTCTGATGACGGATGATCTGTAATTTCATCATCCATTCGCACAACTTGCTGTCCCTGGACCATTACACGGGTTTTTACAGTTGTTTGATGATTGGCTTCAATAAGAGATTGAAAAGAGTACCTATGATCCTTTTTCAACATAGAATGTAAAGTTTCGCCGTATGGATCATCACCTATCAGACCAATGAGTGTGACTTCACCACCTAATCCATGAATATTTTCTGCTACATTCGCAGCACCACCGGCATGATAATCCGTTTTTTCTACTTTGACAACCGGAACGGGTGCTTCCGGAGAGATTCGATCCACACTACCCCATATATATTTATCCAACATTACATCACCAATGACAAGAATGTGTTTTTTGGAGAATTGAGATAATAAATGCTCTACATCGATATTCATGTTATGATCCAATCAGAAATTTCAATCCAGGGACTTTAATGATATTCCAAAAACCATAAAACGATTTTTTTACCTTCGGTTTTGGTTCTGCCTTTTCTTTTTGTTTCGATAATTATGTTTATGTCTCCTTTCAGACTTATTATTTCTGTCTGTCTTTCTTGATTTACCTGGACGGATTTTAGAAATATGTCCATGATCCATATAAATCAGAACAGATGCAAAATGTTTCAGATTCATATCGGATGGAGCGCTTAATACTATAGTTGTACCCAAAGTCCGATTCATCTTTGTAATTTGATTACGAAAATCCTTTTCCATACCTCCATTGAAATACATACCGTAATCATCAATTAATAAAACACGAGGATCTACTTCACAGGCAAGGATCATTCCCAACCAGTGAAGTTCACCACTGGAAATTCCTTTAATTTTACGACTCCATAAGTTTTTAAAGCTTCCTTCACTAAAATACCGATTTTCAATTACATTTTTTTTCTTGCCAAATTTTCCTGATACGTAGGATGAAACAGTTTGACCAGAACCATGAATTTCTGGATATCGTGAATAAAAAACTTCTTCATGCACAACAATCCTGCCTAACCAGTTTCTTTGATAGGGTTGATCATCGTAAAGGACGACACCTGACGACTGCTGGTCAACACCAGAAAGTATATTTAATAAAGTGGATTTACCGCTTCCCACTGTCCCGATAACACCATATATAGTACCGGGATGTATTTCGAGTTTATTGACCTTTAACACATTATTAGAGCCAAAGGACTTTTCCAAATCCGTGACCCTAAAAATTAGTCTTTTTGTCTGTGCCATTTTCTTCTCCTTTCAGGACCTTTGATCCATTGGAAAAGGGAATGGTTCTTTAAGCGATTTGTAAAACTATTGTTCTAGCCACCGTTCAGCATCTATGGCTGCCATACAGCCTGTTCCAGCTGCAGTTACAGCCTGTCGGTACACCTGGTCCTGCACGTCACCACAGGCAAACACCCCTTCAAGGTTAGTACGTGTAGAGTCAGGTTGTGTGACGATATACCCTGCATCATTTAGATTAAGGTTGCCGTTAAATAATTGTGTATTCGGCACATGCCCAATAGCCATAAAGATCCCATCACATACCATCTCACGTACATCGCCGGTTTTGGTATCTTTAAGTCGAACAGCCGTCACACCCGATTCCAGTGAACCCAGAATATCTTCAACTATCGAATTGTACTCAACTGATATTTTAGGGTTTGACAATGCACGGTCTACCATAATTTTGGATGCCCGGAATTCTTCCCGGCGGTGAACCAGAACAACTTCAGATGCAAACTTGGTTAAAAAAGTTGCTTCTTCCATAGCAGAATCACCACCACCAACCACGAGAACTTTTTTCTCTTTAAAAAAAAATCCATCGCAGGTGGCACAGGCTGATACGCCGTGCCCCATTAACTCTGTTTCGGATTTTAGCCCAAGAAGACGTGCCGATGCACCGGTTGAAACAATAATCGCTTCTGCGGAAAATTCTTCATCATTGACCCATACGGAATAAGGTTGTTTAGAAAAATCAACTTTATCTACTGTTTTGAATACACATTCTGCGCCAAAACGTTGTGCCTGTTTTCTAAACTCATCCATCATGTCCGGTCCCATTATGCCATCTGGAAATCCGGGATAATTTTCAACATCCGTTGTAATGGTAAGTTGACCACCTGGTTGGGAACCTTCAAATACAAGGGGTTCTAAATTTGCCCTTGCTGAATAAATTGCTGCAGTGAGTCCTGCAGGTCCTGAACCAATAATAATGACCTTTCGCTTCATTTCCCTTTTCGTTTGTAATTAATTAAATAACTTCTTTCAAAATATCAGTAATGTTCCCTTTAGGAACTGCACCGACAATTTGATTAACAACTTCCCCATCTTTTATAACCAGTAAGGTGGGAATACTTCTCACGCCAAATTTCATGGCGGTATTCTGGTTTTGATCCACGTCAACTTTACCTACCTTAACTCGGCCTTCATACTCGCCAGCTATTTCTTCAATAACTGGAGCAATTGCTTTACAGGGTCCGCACCATACGGCCCAAAAATCAATCAGCACGGGTAGCTCAGATTGAGTGACATCAGTATCAAAATTTTCGTCGGTAAATTCATGTACATTTAAAGACATATTAAGAAATACTCCAAATTGTTAATAAATATAGGCCATTAAGTTATTACAACTCGTTCAGCCGGTGGAATGAAAATATTCAATTTTGGCTTAACTCAATCTATGATCAGCGTATCAGCTACTATGTCGGATGGTAACTCCAAATATTGTTCTGAAATAGTAAAAGCAGGGTCACCGCCAAACACTGATGCTAATCCATTAGGGAAATATTCATGACGAATTAGAAAATAGGGTAAAACTTCATAAGCATTAGAAGGAAGAGTTAATGAATCGCTCAATAGGTAATACGTCCAAGTCAGGGCTATGTCATCAGGATAATTGAGTGTCTGAATCCCATCTTTAATTGTCATTCCGGATTCATTTGTCAATGAATACCTATAGGTAGCAACAGTCTCATCATCAAGAGCCCGAAAAATTATTCCAGAGTGGAAATCATTATGGGCCCAGGTGAATTTGTATGCATCAATAGACACTGAAGAATGAATATTTAAATGGAAGGACATTCGCACTGTGTCACGGATATCTAATGAAGTTCCACCAAAGTGGAGTTCAACCACACCAGAAAATATCTTTTTTAACTCTATTGCATTTAATAACTCCCCTTCAGTTGAAAAATCAGTTTGATCTCGAGAGAATACTCCATTTGTAAAATAAACCGTCGCTGAATCCATGCTGTAATTATGAATAAAAAAATAAAGTTTGACAGGGCCTGAAATGATTCCAGAGTTTGATTCTGAGTTGGAAATTGGAATTGAAAAAACTCCGTCTGGTTCTGTGGTCGAATATAGATCAAGTGTTTCTACCCATATCGATACAGGAATACCCGTATCATTATTCTCAGCATGTACAATTCCAGATAAATTGAGTTCATTTTTTTTTGCATCTTCCCAAAATGGATTGGACGTACATGAAATGCTCACAAAAAGGAATAAAATTGAGTCCAATCTCATCATTTGTATGCCAGTGTTAATTTGACCGTATAGCGGCGATCGTAGATCGAAACGCCATCTAATTGTTGCGCAGTATTATTCAAATTTATTCCCGATAAACTGAGTATACCTTTGAAGTTTCTAAAATTTATATCCGTTGAAAGGTTTATATCGTAATTGGTAATAGGTTCTAAATAATTAGGTTTAATGGCTCCAGAACTCTTTACTGTAGTGATTTGACGTGAACTTTCACCTCTGTGAATGAGATCCAGAGTAAACCATTTATTATGGATTGAAATCATATTCCGAATCATTCTTTCCGGCTGGAGTTGAAACGCCATTGGATCTGAAAAATAATAATAGGAAAAGGTTGTTGTGTAATGGATCCATTTTCTCTTGGGTTTAAATACTATATGCGAATCAAAACCGGAAAGACGGGCTTCACCAATGTTAAAAGGAAAATGGACTGGCGCTCCAGAGAGCTGAAATTGTTTTATTTTATCTCTATAATGATAGCGAAACCAGGAAATTGTCATTGAGTATGATCGTTCATGTTCCTGAACCACATTTTCCATTTTAAATCCCAATTCATAGGTTGATTTGTGCTCAGGTACTATATCAGATAAACCAGAAATCAATGTTTGTGTCTGGTTTGCAATGATCTCGCCTAAACTGGGTACACGAAATACATTGCCCATATTCGCATACATTAATATCCTTTTATCAGGCTGTTTATTTAAAACGGATGCTGTAAACAACGAATTTGTAAGACTCCAGAAATTATGGGGCATATAGATACCGAATGAAGTATCAGGCACATCGGATACCCTATGCTTACTAAATACGACCTTTACGTCCTTTAGCTCAAATATTTTTGTATCTTCTTCAGGCAGGTTGATTTCAAATGATCCCGTAAAGGTAGAACTTTGTCTGCGGATAAAGACTGGTAATGTATCTACATCCCAGTCTGAAACTGGGTAGGATGACTCATTGGTAATCCGGATAGTAGCATTTTGAATATCCTTCTCAAATTCAAAACCAAATCCCCGGTTGGTATCCTTTTTATTCCTTGAAGCAATAGTTGTAGCCTCATATCCTCTATACTGTTGATATAACCCATAAAGAGTGATAGAACCGCCCAATGGATGGCCGTGATTCAATTTAACTATGATATTTTCCATACCTACATCAACAGAATCACTGGTTCGATTATTTTTAAAAGTTTTTTCATTTTGTAGACCCATGAACCGAATTTCAAAATTCTTGCCATTTCTTAATCCTGTATTCACAAATATTCGCTGATGATGTGTGTGTATTTCTGGTGAAGATGTGTCACTATATACTTGAGAAAATTGTCCTTCTCCCATTCCTGAATTAATGGTGGCGTATTTGAAACCCAAAGATCCAAATCCATTATAGCTACCATAGTTATAGGTGCCAAATTGCTGGTTAAAGAGGATACTGTTCCCATAGCTCATTTTTGGAATAAAGTTGATGGTTCCTGATGATGAAGGGGCTTTTTCATGCCCGCCCTTCACTAATTCCATGCCTGCTAATCCGGTTGTGGAAAACATGGAAAGATCCAGCAATGGATCACCCATTGTGTTGATTTGAATACCGTCATAAAGAAAAACCAATTCTTCTGCAGTAGATGCTCTAACTGAAGCAGTCTTTTGCCCCGTCATGGTTTCATTTAATAAAATGGACTGTTCCGAAAATAGTGCATCACCCACATCCATAAAACCTCTCAAGGATAATTCTTCCATATCTAGGTGAATAACACTGTTTTTTTCTTCAAAAGGATCAAACTGGGTTCGACTGGCGGCAGTTACATCCAATGAATCCATTTCCAAGACCTTCTCTTTGAGTATAATGGTTGTACCATTTTTAAATAAAATTGCGTTCACTGTGTCTGGTAAATATCCAACATGATTGAAACTTAATTTTCTATCTTTAACAGGCATAATGAATGAGAACTCTCCTTCCTTATTGGACTGAGTACCCGCGCTTGATGGATGAGAGACAATATTGACACTTGCAAGCGGCATTCCTATTTCATTTACCACCAGCCCCACAATAGGTTTTGTTTGGGATAATAAAAAAGATGAAAAAAGAAGTAAGGTTACAGAACGTAAAGATCGCATCAGGGTATGGGAGTTATCTCTAATGCTCTATTTAATTTTTTAGCATCTTGGATAAATTTTCTTTAAGCACTACCGAAGCCGTCAGCAATCCTGAAAAGATCGCACTAGAAACACCAACGGTAGTGACATCCTGACCCGTAAAATAGAGATTCTTGATATCGGATTGGGGGCGCAGCCAGCGCTGGCGAAAACGCTGGGGAGAATGATCAATGCCATACATTTCACCTTTTTGATAATTCGCAAGGTCCCGCACAGTCAACGGAGTTGATAATTCCTTATAATCCAGAGAAGATTCAATGCCTTTCACATGTTTGAAAACAATATCCAGGATTCGTTCAGAAAGTTTTTCCTTTTCCACTTCATACTCTTCACCACGCTTTTTCCATTCCAGGTGTTCCCACTTTTTATACCAGTTCCATCGACTCAGGGTAATAGCTTCCATCGTCGCAGAGTTGGGATGTTTTTCATCCCAGGCGCCATCTTTTGCAGATGGGAATGAAACATACACCACTGGGAAATCTGCTTCAGGATTCTCAATATAATTTTTTACAGCTTTATCATGATCATAATCAGGGTAAATCCAAAGATTCGTATTGCTTAATCCAAGATCATTCGCAGATTTATTTAGCCCCATATGCAAGCAAACATAACTCTTGGTTTGTTCAATACTGTTAAGATTATTGTTCATGATTGGTGGGATATTATTATCATTCCCTAAAAGCACATTAAGGGTATTAGCCACACCCGCATTGCTAATAATATTTTTTGATTCAATACTATCCCCATTATCCATAATGACGCCGACTGCAGTGCCACGATGTAATTTTATTTCTTTTACACCCGCATTTACCGCAAGTACACCATCATTTTTTTCGATCAAGTCAGAAATGGTTTCCGCAATCATCCTGGACGACCCTGTTGGATAATTTCCTCCATCCAGGTAATGTTGAGCCACAAAGGCATGCATTGCAAAACTGCTCTGGGCCGGTGGCAACCCGTAATCACCCCATTGTCCCGTGAGCACACCAATCAACTTTGGGTCCTGGGTCAGACTGGATAAAACATCCAGTGTAGTAGAGTCTGAATATTTAAAAAATTTTCTTGTCATAAATGGATATGTAACTGCACCTAAAAACCCTGATAATGCCTTATTGCTGAAATAAGAACGGGAACTTGCAACAGCTTTATTCAAAAGATCCATATACGTCAAAATTGCCGATTCTTCCCTAGGAAAATAGCCAATCATATCATCAATAAACTGCTCTCGGGGTGCTACAAAATCATATGATTGATCTGGGAAAATGATTCGATCGTAATTTTTATCCATAGGTGACCATTCCAATTTTCCGTCTGAGATTATGTCAAACAATTTTCGAATTACAGAATAGGATTTGTGAACCTGACCAATATAATGAATACCTACATCCCATTCGTAATTATCCCTCCTGAAGGTGTGGGTCCAACCTCCTATCTTGAAATGTTTTTCTAATACCAAGACACGCTTACCCTTTAAACCAAGTAAAGCAGCTGTACATAAACCACCAATTCCAGACCCTATAATGATTGCATCAAAGGATTGATTGGCTATTGAAGAATTATATGTTTTCCATTTTTTCATAATCTGATCCCTGGCTGATGTAAATCTATTTTAAATCTGAACAACATAAAACATTGTTGGAAACCATAAATAACAATCCATTAATTTCCATACTGATGTAGAATCAGTGGATTCATCGGAGATTCAAAAGGAATATTTGTTGTGAGTGGATTAGATTATTTTTTACTTATCGGAGACTTTACGGTTGCCACTGCACTGGTGATCGGATTTTATTTTGCATACAAAAATAACCGCATCTCTTCAGAATATTACACACTATTCTGGATTGGGTGTTTAATTGGATCCACATGGGAGTTTACATTTCTCTTCCTGGGTCCAGAATTTCTTCATTCCGTAAAAGAATGGCCCTACGGCCTTGGAGGGTGGCCTCGAAAACTGAGTCATTCCATCTGGGATGGAGGTTTATTTATGGTGGGCATCTTCTTCTGCGAAAGATTCCTTCCAGATCCTTTATTCAGGTCATTCAATAGAAAAGAACTGGGTATTATGCTTTCCTGGGGAATATTCCAGGAATTGTTGGTAGAATATCTTTTTAATGGACGAGTCTGGATCTATGAGCCTCTTCCCTGGAATCCAATTATTATCTCGGTCTTACCCGGCTCAGCCCCCTTATCACCAGGCTATACTTTAATTCCCCAGGCTGTATGGATTATTGCACCGATTCTTTTTTATTTTACCTGTTTACGAATCATGAAAACAAAAAGCCCCGCTAAATAACGGGGCTTTTTTCATCGAATGGTTTTTATGGATTCTAAGCAGGCACCACTTATGTTTTTCCCAATTCTTGAAACCAGATATAACCGAGTGCAGCTACAACACCAGAAGCGATAATTGCACTTATTAATGCACCATCATATAGATTAGTAACCCCACTTGCCAATTGGCCTGCTATTGTTAGTGTAGCTGTTATAATTGGAATTAAGGATGGATTGAATCGCAGTATCTCTTTATGCAATAAATAAAACACACCTGCCAGTACCAGACCAGAGATGAACCATAAAGGTAAAGATTCAAAGGCACCCTTGCTAGAAGATGCCTGGACCAGACCTATTAGCAATAGATACACCATGGCTAAGGGCACTTTTCTAGTCCAGTTATTGGTCAGGTAACTCACTGAAATAGAAATTGCCAATACGACCAGGGTAAGTTGAACATAATTAGAGATGGTAGATAGCACTCTTTCCAAACTGGGAACTTGAGCATTCAGTAACGAATACCATCCAATATTAGGACCTAAGGATGGAAATATAGAATGAACGGCAGTAAAAATACCCGCTAAGAATAGACCAATGTATATCCCTGTCTCAAACCGTATTTTTAACTGAACTGGCATCACATGATGAATCATATTATGTGTGGCTCCAACTAATACAGCCCGTAACATACCCATAAATATTATTCCAATGACCCCCACCAGAAGAACCTGGTATAATTGGTCACTATAAGGTTCGGATGTTTTGAAACCCCATAATGCGTTGGGCATGGTATTCCATAGATTTATTAATCCAATTACAACAAAGAACACAAATGCTTTTAAAAATAAAGCAGTATTAAACTGTTTTTTACTCCAGCGAATAACACCCAGAATTGTTATGTATGCGATTGAAAGTGTAATTGTCAGCATTATAATAAACTGCAGGGGTGTATTTTTTGCATTTTTCTCCTGCTCTGCTCTTGACCATTCTTCAGGAACATGGACATCTCGCCATGAATCCGATACCTGGTCTCCCGCTATTATTACCTTTAATCTCAACTCACCTTCATTGAGCTGAAACTCGGTTGTGTCCCGAAAAAGGAATTCCCAATCCAGACGGTTTGGTTTTTTGAAGGAACGAGCCTCCAGCTCTATAATATCGTCAGACCCAAAATTGTAGGTTTCACTGATGAATTCCAGGGCTAATGTTCTCGCATCATCTTCATTCAAGGATGCACCTTCCCGATCTTCAGGAAGAGAATGCCTTAGTCGAATAACATTGCCCTGTTGATTGACCCAACAGGCATATTCTTCCGCTCGCTCTGCAACATCACCTTCGTATAACCTGTAGCGTACCATCCAGCTTGGTTCTATAAGATAATCACCCAAAAGATCGTGGTATATTTCTTTGCCAGCGGTCTGCCAGATAAATCGATATTCTTTACGATCCCAGGATTGGTGCTGACTTTCCTGTGTCCATGAATCTTCAGGTGAAAAACCTCCTTCAATCAGCGCTTTTTCTGCAGTCTGAAGTGCATCCACCCTGGAGATTTCCATAGCAGGATGATCCACTTCAAACCTGGATAGTAACACCCACATGATTATCCCTGCTACTGCAAGGCCTAGAAGTGATTCTTTTTTAGCAAGCTTAGACTCAGGCCTGTCAGATTCAATAGAGCTCGACACATCTGTCTCTACTTCTTCTGGAGCAAGGGGCACGGTCCAGTCATGGTTATATACGGTACCTGGGCTTATTGCCCACTGCCCTGCTCTCTGGCGATAATAGAGCACAACCCATAACGGCACAAGTAGGAACAGAATAATCATAAAGCGATGGGCCCATATACCCGGAACATCAGCGATAAATAGCTGCATAGAAATCATTGCAACATCATATGCATAATGCATTATAATTCCAGCGAGCAGGCCAAACCGTAAATAGATGAATCCAAATGCCAGGGATGGGATCATTAACTCTACAACTCTTGCATAGGCTGGTTGGACAGGGTAATTCGCATGAGCTGCAGCAAAAATAAGCGCCTGTAGCCCCATGGCTAGACCAATAAAAAGATTTCGTTTGCCATACCGATCACCAATCAAAGCCGCACCGGCAAGTGGCACAGCCCTAAATAGACATTCTTCCCAGAAACCGGCACCAAGAGAGATCCCAATGGATGTGAGCCATGGAAAATATGCCGCCAAAATATTTGGATTATAATCCGTATCTGCTGGAGACCACCAGCCAAGGGTTTTTGTTACAAAAGTATAGAATGCAATCGCATAAAACATGAATAATCCTGTAGCCAGATACCCTCCAATGGTTTGGCCTAATACAGGTAAAGAGTTACCAGCATTTGATGACCACAGCCTCCAAAACTGTATCTGGTTGGGAAACGCCTTCCTGGTCAAGCTTTCGGCAGCAATAAATGACATTGTATAAATAGCAGATTGTATCAGGAAAATGAATACAGCTTGAATTATAATCTGGATTAAGAAACTATTTGTCGTGATGGCTGTATTGTAGTCCATCCACATCATGGGCATAAAATTTAATTGAACCAGGGACTGAAACAGACCAACTACCATGCCCCAGATCATTGCTTTCTTCCACAATACTCTCCGCTGTCGCAATAGCATGAATGTCCCAACCAAGCACCCAAATAATACATAAAGAACACCTATTGCCATTGTTGCTGAAAACGCGATCGTATCATTCGCGGACCGCATTTCACTGAAACGCCGCTTGAATGCTTCAGGAACCTGGGCATAATGATTATATTCCCCTAAAACATCTCCCTGAACCTTGAGATTAAATCGTAAAAAACCATTTTCCCCAATTGAAAACCCTGCTCGTTGGTAAGTAAAACTGTGATCAACCCTTCCACCAGGCTGTGTCTTTTCTGATTCTTCGACTAATTCATATTCATCAAGATTTATTGACCATTCATCCGTAAGACCTGCCATAGCTATGGCAAAAGCAGAGTCTCTGCTTAAAGCTGCTCCAGGTTCATCTTCACCCAGTTTCTGTCTGAAGGAATAGGGCTTCCCAGCAGGAGTAAACCAGATTTCCATTTCATTTGGGTTCTGCTCTTGGAAATGGCGTACTTTCCATACATACGGGTAATATAAACCATCCTGATAGAGCATCCTGAATGTATCCAACCCTCCACCTTCCAACTCTACAAATGTTTGCAGATTACGGTCCGCATCGAATGAAACTGCAGTGCGATACTCTCCTGGTAACCAATTATATTTTTTAGATAGTCCTTCAGCCGCATTAAGGGCCATCTCACGGTTCATTTTGATATCAACAGATAGGGCTGGAAACGCTTTATCATAGTTTTTAGCAAAATAAATTACACCACCAATAGACAATGCAGTAAATACGATCCAGAATAGTGGTTTTCTAGTCATTATGTCCCCTTAATAAATTGAATAATTGTTATTTCTTCTTTAACACTACAATTGTTATGTCATCTGCATGAGGCTCGCCATTTGAAAAGGAGTCTCCAAGTCTTTCTAGCTCATTTATTATCTCTGAAGGAGATTTATGGGCATGCTCCTGTACACATTTCTCGACTGCTGGATAATCAAGTTGAGCATTTAGGGCATTAGTACGTTCAGGTAAACCATCAGAAAGCATAACAAGAACATCTCCCGTATTCAATTGCTCTTTAGTGAGATCGTAAGATTCTTTCTCTAACGCACCAAGGGGTAGACCCGTTGCGTATAGCTCATGGATGGATTTATCGGATTGCCGAAATAAATATGTTGGCGGCATAGCTGCTGAAGAAAATTCTAAATTATTTTTATCAAGCTTCACGACAGATAGAGCCATTTGATTTCTACCTGTTTTCATTTTTCTAATGGTCTCATTCAGCTTACCAAGTAGCTTATGAGGGGTTTCACTGGCGATTGTTTCAAGACCAGTTTTTGTCATGGAAACAACCATGCCTGCAGCCATACCATGACCCGTTGCATCACCACAAACCACGTAAACAGACCCATCAGATTGTGGAAAAAAATCATAATAATCACCACCAACGGTTTCTGCTGCATTCATGGAAGCAGCAGAAATATATGATTCTGTTTCCGGGTTCTCTTTTGGCAGCATCGAAAGCTGGAGCTGCAATGCTGCTTCCAATTCTTCCTGTTTTCTTTTATTCTCTTCTTCTAATGCTTTATTACGAGCTCGAATATTGTAATAGAGTGCTAATCCTAGTGCTATAATTAATAATCCAACAGATGCGAAAGCGTTCCTAATGGTTTTTTGGCGGGAAATTTCAAGGTTCTGGATTTGTGCTTTTTGCTCTAAAACGGATAGCTCACTCTCACTCCGTGACACTTCTTTCTGTATTTCTAAATTAGATATTTTATTTTGTGCATCCTGACCAGAAATCAAATCCTTTTGAGTGATATATGCTTCATAATTTTCGAGAGCATCTTGATACATAGAATTATTTTTGTAATACTGATAGAGAGCTTTATAGCCAGCAACTAAATATTGTTTTTGGTTATGCTCTATGGCTAGGCCTACCCCTTCTAGCAATAGCTCAAGAGCAAGGTCATTCTTGTTTTTTTTCAAATATGTTCTACCTAAATCAATTTTTGTTTTTGTTACAAAACTGATCTTTTCATCTGGTGAGATATTTGCATCTTCCTGGGATGTCAATAAGGTTTTTTCATACATAGCCATTGCACTATCTAGTTCATTCATTTCAAAATAAATATCTCCGATTAAGGAATAATCTGACATAATAAAGTCGTGATTATTTAGTATGATATCTAGTTCCAAGACCTTCCGTGAAAATGCAACTGCACTATCCAGTATTCCTAGGTTACGATAGGCATGACTTGCTCTATATATTCCGTTTGAAAAATTGGTACTATCACCATAAATAATGGATTCATCAATCAATTCCAGAGATAATGATAATGATTTTCTGTATCTTTCCAGTTCAGCGTAGTTCTTGATAGCCAAGTCCTTTGAAGCACGATACTTTGAGTGATCTTTATTATCGGATAAAATCTCCATGGCTTTTAAATCATAATCCAATGCAGTACTGACATCACCCATAGAATAAAATATATTTGATATTTGATTGAGTGTGTGTACCTGCCGTCCAATAAAGGAAAAATTAGTTTCAGAATTTATAGTTTTATAAATGGACTCTGCTTTTTTAGCCTTCTCTAAGGCAGATACATAGTCCTTTTTCCTAAGAGCTAAAAGAGAATACATTCGTAAGACTTCAGCATTTCCCCGTTTATACCCAATTGCATCACTAACCAAATCTGCTTTTTCAACATACTTTTTGATACTATCCATCTGACTATATAAATAACTCATACCCAACCAGGAATCAACCCGTCCTTCAGCATATTTTAAAGAATCAGCAAGGGATAATGATTTGAGAAGAAGTTTTCTATTTACATCGTGAAATTCTGGTTTACCTCCACGATAAAACAAAAGGTTGTTTATGGCATCTACTTTTTCTTTGCCAAAAGATGTCTTTACATCATGATTATACTTCCGAATCTCAGGAGATTGACTACTGCATATACCTACTAATACAACTGAAATAAAGATTTTTTTCATTCTTACTAATCTAATTCATCATACAAAATCTAAATACCACCCGGATAATAGAAGTTTAATCTTTAAAATAATACCAACCTGCCATACAAAGAATATAGATCAATGTGTAAACAAAAGTATTAACAAAAGTGAGCTGGTCAGAGTAGTACCTCCAAAGCAAAAGCGTTACAACAACGAGCTCTACTCCAATAATTTGTTTTTGCCTTTTATTCATAGACTATAACATAATCCGGATGTAGAGACAAAGCTTCGAATAACCATTCAGGCACTGCTCGCAGCAAATACCTTTAATTTTTTTCAAATATATAATCTTTCCCCGCTACCACGGTCCTCATTACGGTAGAATTCAAGAGCTCTTCAGGGGTGGCTGTTAGAAAATTTACCGAGTGTACTGCAAAGTCAGCATATTTCCCAACCGTTATGGAACCTGTTTTATTTTCCCAAAACGCTGCATAGGCATTGTTCGTTGTATAACAGCGCAATGCATCTTCTACGCTGATCTTTTCACTCCGGTACCATCCGTCAGGATTTTCCCCATCCCTGGTACGACGCGTAACAGCTGCATAGATTCCACTGACCGGATTTAATGGAGCTACGGTCCAGTCAGAACCAAACGTCAGGTTGGCCCCGCTCTCAATGAGAGTCTTAAATACGTATGTGCGAGTCAGGCGATCATGGTCGATTCGTTTATGAGCCCAGGAACCGTCATCGTATATATGGTAAGGCTGCATGGATGGAATAATATTTTCCGCACCAAAACGGGGTACAGCAGACTTTGACAGATGCTGGGAGTGCTCGATCCTGCATCGCCTTTCCTTTTGACCGTGTTCTTCCCTGATGAGTGCAAATTCATCCAAGATCCAATCGTTGGCACGGTCGCCTATGGCATGAACCGCATGCTGGATATTCGCTTTATCTGTTTCCCGCAAGATATGTTTGAATTCCGTGGTATCATGAAGTGTAATGATGCCCACTGTAGCAAGTGCTTCCTTCTCTGGCGATAATGCGTCCGCTAAGTAGGGTTCATGCATCCAGGCTGTACGAGAGCCCAGGGATCCGTCCATCATGCCTTTAATGCCATCCCATCGAAGCCAATCGTCTCCGGGACCATTATTCCGGACATTAGCGATGATATTTTTCCAGTTTGTATACCAGGGGAATATCTTGATACGAAGCTTTAAACGGCCTTTATTATGGTTCCGTTTGTAGGTCTGCAGGGACTGCCAGGATCCCATGTCATGGACCTGAGTAATTCCCAAGGATAGTGCATAATCCATTGCAGCATCAAACGCTTGGTCTAGTTCATCAATTGTTGGATCAGGAATAACCTTATTTACCAGACCCATCGCTTCATCCTTAAGTATTCCGGTAGGATTGCCATTCCCATCCTTGATAACTATTCCACCCATTGGATCGGCAGTGTTTGAAGTGATTCCCGCTAATTCCAGGGCTTTGCTGTTCGCCAGTGCCATGTGTCCATCAAGGCGTCCTAAAAATACCGGTCTATCGGGAGCAACATCATCAATCCAGGATTTATCTGGATAACTACCTCCCCACAATTCATGGTCCCAGTCACCACCCTGCATCCAAACACCTGCTGGGAGAGTTTCATCATGGGCTGCGATACGTTCCTGGAATTCAGCTTTATTATTCACATCCCTAAGGTTTACGTTGGAAAGCTGAAAACCACCACTCATGAAGTGCACATGATTATCAATTAATCCAGGAGTAACAAAGTGACCAAGTAAATCGATCTTTTCCGTATTAGCTGTAGCCATCGATAGGGCTTCACTGTCTTCTCCGACAAAAAGAATTTCTTCCCCACTCACAACAAGAGCAGTTGCATAAGCATGGTTTGGCTCCCCTGTCCAGATTATACCATTATAGTAAACCTTATCTACATTTTGTACAGAGCAAGCATAAATCAATAGAAAAAAAGGAACGATTCTTTTCATAATGACCTTAGAAATGATCTATAAATCACTATTGTACTTATTTGAGCAACACCATCTTTTTGGTTTGCCTGAACTCTCCAGATTGAATCATATAGATATACATTCCAGCAGAGACTGGCTCACCAAGATGATTTGTAGCATCCCAGCGAACAGAACGGTAT
>Ga0208765_1000404_pt1 | contig 28532 bp, 28 predicted proteins | sample ETNtaG_2_FD_185783 | JGI IMG/M metagenome (GOLD analysis project Ga0208765, IMG submission 185783) | Marine microbial and viral communities from oxygen minimum zone, Eastern Pacific Ocean - ETNP201406SV203 (SPAdes) (version 2) | ecosystem: Environmental > Aquatic > Marine > Oceanic ...
TGAACTCCCGGCCTGCTGATTACAAATCAGCCGCTCTACCAGCTAAGCTACGTTGGCGCTGTACTGGCGAACCATGTTCCCTTCTTGAAGTCGCCGAAGACTCAAGTGCGGGATGCGCCCCCCCGCGACCATGGGCGCGACACGGATTGACGGCAATGCTTGTGGCGCTGCAGTTGAAGCCTCACTGACTGAGCGTATTGCTGCCCTTTCTTCGCCCCCACACTTGGCGGTGGTCATTGTTGGGGACGATCCAGCCTCTCATGTGTACGTTGGTGCAAAAGAGCGTGCTTGTGCGCGATTGGGCATTCGTAGCACGCGAATTGACCTAGCAGCGGATGCTGATTTTTCCGAAGTCACCTCGACTGTTCAGAGACTCAATTCAGATCCTGATGTGAACGGAATTCTAGTCCAATCCCCTCTCCCTTCAGGCATGGATGAGATTGCCATTACCGATCTCATCGACCCTGTCAAGGACGTGGATGGGTTCCATGCACAGAACCTTGGTCGATTGGTCCAAGGTGATACCAGTGGCTTGCTTCCATGCACGCCCGCAGGCATCATGCGTATGTTGGAAGGGGCCAACATCGAATTGAGTGGCAAGCGCGCAGTAGTCATCGGCCGCAGCCGAATCGTTGGGATGCCTATCTCTCTACTACTCGCTCAGAAAGGTGTGGATGCAACCGCCACTATCGCTCACTCACGAACTCAAGACATGGCTGCCCTGTGCCGCGAAGCGGATGTGATTATCGCAGCGGTTGGACGCTCAAACATGGTCACAGCTGATTGGGTCAAGCCCGGAGCCACAGTAATCGATGTGGGTGTCAACCGTGTCGAAGATGATTCAGACAAGGGATACCATCTGACTGGTGACGTCCATCCCGATGTTGCAGAAGTGGCCGGTGCGCTTTCCCCTGTACCTGGTGGTGTAGGTCCGATGACAATTGCCATGTTGATGGCCAATACGGTGCGAGCAACAGAAATGCAGTGAGCCTAGAACAGGCCCATGTCCATCAGCGCATCTTCGCTGGCATGCTTACGTGGGTCCCATCGGGGAGACCAAACCAGATTGATGTGGGCGCTCTCAACACCTTCAGCGGTCAACGCCGCACGGTGAGCTGCAGCCATAATTTCAGGGGCAACCGGGCAACCGGGGCTGGTAAGCGTCATGTCCACCTCGACATGCGTGCCCTCTAATCGAACATCATAGACCAAGCCCAATTCAACGATACTAATCTCCAATTCAGGATCATCTACAATCTGTAGTGCATCCATCACCGTCTGCTTGTCCGTCATCATGCTCCCTCCGTCAGCAAGCGTGCCTCGTCTTGGACCCGTTTGAACATATTGAGAAATCCGTTTGAGCGACTAGGGGTCAAAGAGGCAGTGATACCCATTTCATCGACGAAGGTAGGCTCAATCTCTACCACTTCTTCTGGTGGCCGACCATTGACTGCTAGACAAGTGATGGCCATCAGTCCCTGCACAATTTGAGCGTCTGCTCCTCCTCGCATGTAGAATAGTTCATTTTCTACGTAGCACTCTACGTGTGCATCAGATTGACATCCGTGAATCATGTTGTTATCATTCCATTTCTCAACAGGTAACTCGTTGACTTCGGACGCCCATTCAAACAACATCTCGTAACGCTCCATCGGATCAAAGACATCAGCGAATTGCTCAATTGCCTCTTGCAGGGCTTGTGGCCATGTCATGTTCTCACCTAACCGAATTTCTCAACAATGGCCCGCAAATGTTCAACAAAACCCTTCGCTTCGTCCATCGTGTTGTAAAGATAGAATGAGACACGATTGGTACTCGTAACTCCGTATGCCTCCAACAAGGGCTGTGCACAATGATGCCCAGTTCGCATGGCAAAACCGCCAGCATCCATGAATCTAGCCAAATCCTCAGCGTGGACTGAATCGTGAAGGAATGACACGACACCACTGCCTTCTGAGACAGAATGGTCTCCATAGACAGTAATACCGGGGACTGATTGTAATTCTGAAGCGGTGTACTTGGCCAATCCACGAATATGAGAATGCAATTCACCCATATCGAAATTTGAAAGATATTTTGCTGCAGCTGCGAATCCAATCGCTTCAGCGATCTTCGGAGTACCAGCCTCGAATTTTTGCGGACCCTTTGCGAAGGTCGATTTCTTCATTGTCACCGTCTCAATCATGTCTCCTCCTGACATGAACGGCTCCATCTCTTCTATGCTCTCTGTAGTTGTCAACAGGCAGCCGATGCCAGTGGGTCCACACATCTTGTGCCCACTGATGGCAACGAAATCGGCCCCCATGTCGGTGAAATCGATTCGATGATGGGGTGCAGCCTGCGCCGCATCGATCAGTACTTTGGCACCACAGTCATGCGATTGTGCAATGATATCAGCGACTGGATTGGCAACGCCCAGCACGTTTGAGGTGTGAACAACACAGACCAAGCGAGCGCCGGGTAGGGAGGCAGAGAAGATTTCCATGTCGAGAATATCACGTTCAGTATCGATGGGCACTACTCGAATCTCAATCCCCTTCTCTTCGGCCAACAATTGCCAGGGCACGATGTCTGCATGATGTTCCATTTCGGTAATGACAATTGCATCTCCGGCATCGAGGTTCGAACGCGCCCAACCCCAGGCGACCAGATTGATGGCCTCAGTGGTCCCACTGGTGAAGATTAGATTGTCGCGAGTGGTTCCAAACCAATCCGCCAATGTATCTCTAGAATTCTCATATTGTTCGGTTGCTTCAGCGGCCAAAGTGTGGACTGCGCGGTGGACATTGGCATTTGACTGCTCGTAATAGTGAGTCATTGAATCGATGACAGATTGCGGTTTTTGAGTCGTGGCGGCATTGTCCAGATAGACGAGATCCTTGCCGCCGGCGACCTTTCTAGACAGGATTGGGAAATCCGCTCTAATCGCTTCGATGTCAAGTGCCATGCGACTCCTTCCGGTCCTACGGACCGGCCAGACCAATATGAAGGCACTTCTGTTCTCGGACTACAGATCTGCAGCCAAATCTCGTGTCAGGATATTCAAGAGATGTTCGTGAACAACCTTGCTCCCCATGTCCGTCAGCGTCGCATTGAGGAATGCAGCCACCAACATATCTCTGGCTTCCCCTTCGCTGAATCCGCGGGTTTTGAGGTAGAACATCTGCTCGTCATTGACTGGGCCATTCGCAGTTCCATGTCCACATCCTACAACATCATTCTCGCTGACCTCAAGCTCGGGAATACTGTCAGCCTCTGCCTCCTTGCTCAACAATAGGTTGTGGAACAGTTGGCCAGCATCAGCACCCTTGGCCCCCGACTCAACTCGAAGCATTCCAGTTCCGATGGTGCGTGATTTCCCAGCGCAAGCACTGTGCCAATCTAATCTGCTGTGCGTTTGCGGTGCGATATGGAGAATCTCAACATGATGGTCGTTGTGCATTCCATCTAGAGAGAGAATACTGCCGTTGACCTTGAGGGAGGCACCAATTTGATCCATGGTGTAACGCAAATCCGCCTTACATCGACTAGCCCCTGAACCAATCGCTCCACTACGAACTTGTGCATCTCGACCCAGGTGAATTCCATCGGTCCGCAAGAGACGCCCTTCTCCTATGTGATTGATGACGATGTCGTTGACAATACAACCATCCCCAAATATGCCCTGACGAAGGATACCCGCCCACGCAGCATCTCCAGTGATTCGGGTGATTAGTTCCAACTCCGCCATTTCTCCGATGTCCATTAGTAGATGAAGGGATGAAACATCCCCTCGACACTCGATATTGAGCAATACAGGTTGACTAGGTCTAGCGTTTCTAGCTACCCTGAGAACAACAGCATTTCCTGCAGACAATGATTGGATGAACTGTGTACTCACATCCTCCTTACCATTGATACAGAGCCGCTCCAAATCTTCGGGAGTAGCCACCTCCAGAGAGACACCACCTGGTTCCGTTGAACCATCGAGAGATGTCAGATCGATGATGCTACCATTCGCATCTGGAACTTCAGATACTTCTCCGCTGGGGTGGATACGATGCCATGGCGTGTAGCGCCAAAGATGGTCGGCTCTATCTGGAACCTCAAGATCTGAGTAAGCCATGTAAGCATCTCCTAACTAACCAATACTTCCTTCCATTTCCAGTGCCATCAACTTGTTCAGTTCGACAGCATACTCCATCGGAAGTTCGCGAGTGAATGGTTCAAAGAATCCGTTGACAATCATCGCCAACGCTTCTTGTTCGGAATGTCCGCGCGACATTAGGTAGAACACCTGATCATCGCTCACCTTGGAGACGCTTGCTTCATGTTCAGAACGACATGTAGGGTTGGAAATTTCCATTGTTGGGTAGGTATCGCTTCTTGATTCTTCGTCGAGGATGAGTGCATCGCAGACGACGTTGACCTTGCAATTCTCCGCCTTCTTTGAGACTTGTACCATACCTCGATATGATCCGCGCCCACCATCCTTGGAGATGGATTTGGAGAGAATCTTACTGGTCGTGTTTGAGGCGAGATGGTGAATCTTGGCACCTGCATCCTGATGTTGCCCTTTTCCAGAATAGGCCACAGAGATGACTTCTGCATGCGCACCTTCACCCTTCAGGATGACTGCTGGATATTTCATAGTCAACTTAGAGCCGATATTTCCATCGACCCATTCGACGACTGAATTCTCGTGTGCAATCGCTCTCTTGGTCACCAGATTGTAGACATTGGCACTCCAGTTCTGTACCGTAGAATAGCGTATGTGTGCACCGGGCAGGGCAATCAGTTCGACCACTGCCGAGTGAAGTGAATCGGTCGAATAGGACGGAGCAGTGCACCCCTCGACGTAGTGAATCGAAGAACCCTCGTCAGCGATGATGAGGGTGCGCTCGAACTGCCCCATGTTCTTCGCATTGATTCTGAAATAAGCCTGAACTGGCATCTCAACATGAACGTCCTTGGGGACATAGATGAACGAGCCACCCGACCAAACAGCGGTGTTGAGGGCACTGAATTTATTGTCTGCATAAGGAACCACTGTGCAGAACCATTTCTTGACCAGTTCTGGGTATTCCTTGAGACCCGTATCCATGTCGAGGAAGATGACGCCCTGCTCTTCTAGATCTTCGCGGATGCTGTGGTAGACTGCTTCGGATTCGTATTGTGCAGTCACGCCTGATAGCCACTTCTGCTCTGCTTCTGGTATACCTAGGCGATCGAAAGTGTTGCGAATGTCTTCTGGGACATCATCCCAGTCCTTCTCCGTCTGTTCGCTAGATCTCAGGAAGTAGGTGATGGCATCAAAATCAATTTCTTTCAGCATCGACATATTGCCCCATGTTGGCATCGGCCGTTGTTCGAAATGGTGGTAGGCCTTAACACGAATATCTGTCATCCATTTGGGTTCATTCTTCAGTTCGGAGATATCACGAACGACCTGTTCAGACAATCCACTGTCGAAGCGAATAGTGTGGTTCTCGGGGTCGTGGAATCCATAGCGATAATCACCGACCGCGTCACGTGCATCCGAGTTTTCGACCATTCAATCACTCTCTGCACTCAACCACTCATACCCCTTTTCTTCAACTTCATGGGCCAAATCCGCCCCTCCAGTTCGAACGAGTTTTCCGTCGATTAAGATGTGGACATGAGTAGGCTTCACATGATTCAGAATTCGTTGGTAGTGAGTGATAATCAGACAGCCCGAATCTCCTGACGTCGCAGCATTGATTCCTTTTGCCACCGTTTGCAGCGCATCGATGTCGAGTCCAGAATCTGTTTCATCCAAGACTGCCAGTCGAGGTTTGTTGAGAAGAAGTTGGAGAATCTCAAAACGCTTCTTCTCACCACCACTGAATCCATCGTTCACATAACGACCTAAGAATTGCTTGTCGACATCAAGTTCGGACATAACGGCATTCAATTCAGCTCTGAAATCTCGAGCTCCCGGTGCATCGTCTCCCCGGATGGCTTGCACAGATTTGCGCAGAAAATTTCCAACCTGTAGCCCAGGAACAGATTGTGGATATTGAAAGGAAAGGAACACACCTGCACGCGCTCTTTCCCAAGGTTCCATCTCCGTGAGATCCCCTCCTAGGTACTCGATTGAACCCTTTGTAATCTCATAGTCTGGATGCCCCATGAGCACGTTGGCCAGAGTCGATTTCCCACTACCGTTACGACCCATCAAGGCGTGAATCTCACCTGCATTAATCTCTAGGTCGACACCACGAAGAATCTTCGTATCTTGAATGGAAACATGAAGATTTGAAATCCGTAGAATGGTTTCACTCGACATGACATACACCTCTCGATTTGAACTCGCCCGTCGGCACCTTATCAATGCCTCCCCTGCACTTTTTCGCACCTACGGTGCGGTCAGACTTAGAAGTCAGCAAAGACTGCGCAGATTATGGGCGAGGACGATTTCACAGACCTTTACCGCAAAGAAGCGGCAGAATCCCTTGAATCTGAGGCTGCCAAAAGGATTGCAGAGGTCGCCGATCCTGTTCGCGATGCTCGACTCCGTGCTACAGCACTCAAAGATCTCATCGATTCAGAGGAGTTAGTTCCCGCAATCATAGCACGTCTTGGGATTGTAAGGGCCGCATTGGAAGGCCACGGTGGAGGGGTAAAGGTGGAGCAAGCCGTTGCTGATGAGAAAGGCGTCGACCTAGTCCTGAATCTGGATGGCGCATGCATCGCTTGCGGTGCGGCACCAGGAACACTGCAAGGGATTCAGAATGATTTACTCGCAACTGGCGAAGTGTGGAGAGTCCAATTCAGTGAAAGTCTTCTCGACACCTTCGATGAGTTGGGTCGTGAGTTTGTACTCACTCATGGCAATGTCACATTCGTTTGACCTTGACAACATAGATGGGTTGACAAGTTGAACCACCCTCACGTGTTCATGGCCGACGCTACACTTTCTGATATCGTCGAGGAAGTCGCTGCCGAAGATGGTGTGCGCAAGGTGCAGGTAGAAATCATCCACAAGCACGAGGAACGCTCTTCGGCGAACACTTGGGCTATCGCCATCGGTGTGGTTTTGATTCTAGGAATCGGTCTTTTCTACATCGCAGAGAATTCAGATGGGCTGCTCTCTGGTGATGATAGTATTGTGGGCAATTGCGCCGACAATGTGGATAACGATAATGACGGGTTGAAAGATGCTCAAGATCCGGGTTGCAGACCCAATGGTCAGTACGATGAAGAGGGCTTCGAACATACCCAATAGTCATCCGAATGGCTGAAAGCCATGAGCGGGCCGCCTTGTCTCGATGACACGCGAGGCGACGCCGTGCCGAGAGGGCGACCACGGTAAGTTCGAGATTACCGAACGTGATGGTTGGGCCCGCCTTGGGAAGTTCCACACCTCGAGGCACGTACTCAACACACCCTGTCTTCTGCCTGTCATCAATCCTAACATCCGCACAGTAGAGCCACGTGAGATGTGGGAGAAGTATGGCTTTGAAGCCCTCATCACCAACTCATACATCATTTGGAAGAATGAGCGATTGAAGGATGAAGCTATCGCAGACGGTGTTCACAAACTTCTGGACTACCCAGGGGTCGTGATGACTGATTCGGGCACCTTCCAGAATTATGTCTACGGTGATGTCGAGGTCGGCGTTGAGGAAATTGTCGCATTCCAACGTGATATTGGTGTGGACATCGCGACAATGCTCGATGTATTCGGCACCCCAGACATGAGCAAAGAGGAGGTCGAACAAGCCGTTCAAGAGACCATTTCACGCGCACCTGCATCCCTTGAAGCCGCGGGACAAACCATACTCAATGGCCCGATTCAAGGAGGAATTCATTCCGATTTGAGAAAACAGAGCGCAGTTGGAATGGCTGAACACGAATTTACAATTCACCCGATTGGTGGCATCGTGCCTCTCATGGAACGTCAGCGATACCGTGAACTTGTAGAAATTATTCTCGCCTGTCGTGAGCACATCCCTTGGAATCGCCCCATCCATATCTTCGGTTGTGGACACCCTCACTTGTTCCCAATCTGTATTGCACTTGGGGCGGACCTCTTTGATTCCGCAGCATACGCACTATTCGCTCGAGATGATCGAATGCTCATGCCTTGGGGCACAGTCAAGTTAGGAGACTTGAGCGAATTCCCAATTTCAACATCAGCTCTTTCAGGCCACACCCCTGAATCTGTTCGATCCATGCCCGACGATGCTCGCTGTGAGTTACTAGCTCGGCACAATCTGGAGGTGACTGCATCCGAACTTGCTCGTTGCCGTCAAGCGATTCGCGATGGAACCATTTGGGGGCTTGTCGAGGAACGCAGTCACACGAATACAGCGCTCCGTGAAGCGACTGAATATCTGTACGAAAATATGCCTGAAGGTTTGATTGCCGCTACGAATCCTTTGAGGTCTGGCGGTGTTAGGGTGAGTCAGGACTTACCGACATCACCACCGTCTGTGGCTGCTTTGGGTCGATTACTCACTTCCTTCGACTCTGATTGCCAGCGAGCCATTCTGATCTCTGGGGCACCGGGGCCCTGGCGTGATCGCATTGGTGGTCTAGTTCAGACCATCTCTCGACGCTGGCCTGATGCTGCCTTATTCATCGAAACACCACTGGGCCTGTTGCCTTACACGTTGGAGGACGTGAGCCCTTGGGCGCATTTTATGGGGGCTCCTTCAATCTGGAAGGAGTTGTCAGTCGAAGATAGGGCCTTCGATCTTGATGCCTTGATTGGAGAGGTTGAACAAGTGGTTGAACTTTCATTTGAGAACAACAAACAAACTAATCTCGAATTGATTGAATCGGCATTTGGGGAAGGTGTTGATGAAGAGATTTCTAGGGCTGAATTGGACCGAGAGATGATTGAGGACAAGGTCTGCTATTTCCTCGATGTAGACCGTGAATTAGCAGAAGATATTCTGGCTGGATGTACATTTGTCTATAGCAAAACTCACCGGGTCAGAAATGTCCACGCTTCCGATGGCCAACACCTCTTTTCTCCTCGCTTGAGGGATGGTGGATTGAGCCTCACACTTGAGGGGGCACGACGCCTACATGGCAGTGCAATGCCGACAGTCGTTGTCAACGATGATTCGATCCCATTTACTCGCAAGGGAAGAAACGTCATGCATGGATTCATTTCAGATGTGAAAGGTGAATTGAATCCTGGACTCCCTTGCCTGCTTGAAGCTAAAGATGGAACATTCCTTGGACACGGTGTGGCTTTGTGTACCACTTCGGAAGCAGAATGCTTCCGGAAGGGGATAGCTATCAAGGTCAGAGATGGCGTTGGGGAATGACTTGGAACGTTCCGGGGGATGTTTGATAGAGCATCGTCAGGTGAGGTCCCCCGCCGATTCATAGAATCGTCGGGGCGGGACTGATGACAGAGGAATGGATTGTCGAAACCCACGACCTCGTGAAGAAATACGGTGAACACCTCGCACTAGACAGCGTCAATCTCGCTATTCGGCCTGGAGCAACCGGATTACTGGGTCCAAATGGGGCTGGGAAATCGACTCTCCTGAAGACTATCCTCGGCTTGATTGCACTGACCAGTGGTGGCGGTAAAGTCCTCGGTCACGATATCGCCACCGAAGGTGCCAAGATTCGACAACGAATTGGATACATGCCAGAATACGATTGCCTAACTCCAGATATGGAAGCCATCCATCAAGTCCGATATGCCGGGGAATTAGTTGGAATGAATTCCAATTCCGCCATTCAGCGAGCCCATGAAGTCCTCGAATATGTCGGATTACGAGACCAGCGCTATCGAACGGTATCGACCTTCAGTACCGGCATGGAACAGGCGACCAAACTTGCCTGTGCACTGATTCACGATCCAGACCTGCTGATATGCGATGAACCCACAAATGGATTGGACGCCAATGCCCGAGGATTCATGTTGGACACACTGTTTCAAGTTGTCAAGCAAGGAGGCCGGTCGATTATCATGAGCAGCCATCTCATGGACGATGTCGAACGAATCTGCGATCGAATGCTGATGATTCACAAGGGCCAAGTCATCGCTCAAGGTCGCATTGAGGATCTCAAAGCCATCGACAGAGAAATTGAGATTTCAGTCTGGGGTGGGGCCAGCCGAATTGAAGAGAAACTGAAGGATATGGGTCAATCCGTTCGCAGAACAGGCCGCGTAATGAGAATCACTCGAATCGATGATTCAACCTATGGAACCATCATCAAAGCCGCTGCTGAGACCAGTGTTCAAATTCGCAAGATGGAGGATTATGAACCCAGTCTAGAGGACTTGTTCATCGTCATCATGGATCGTCTTGGATACTCTGTGAAATCCAGCAAGGATCTGCTAGGAGGAAACACACCGGCGATGGACCATGCCGCTCAATTGGGGAGGAAGGTCGCATGAGTGAGGATGAGTTTGAATTGGACGACTTGCTCGACGATGTGTCCAAAGTCGCACCCTCTGCCGAACCTACTCAACCCGAAACCCTGCCTGTGCCTGCATCCCCCGGTGAAGCAGAATTCATGGGTGAAGCAGGGGCTGTGACGGGAAAGGCTCGCATGGAAGCAGCTTACGGGACGGGGGAAGGTGAAGGACAAGGAGTGGCGATGGTTGCTCAATCAGCCACGGTCGAAGCCGGAACCATCTTTCATCAGGTTTACCGGCCATGGAGGGGCAATCTCAATCCTCGTTGGGTACGCAACTGGTCGATTCTACGTCACCACGTCTACGGATTGTTCAGCAAAGGACACCGCCCTTGGCCAATTACCACTAAACTGGTTGTTGTCATCGTTCTCTTCGGCTCTTTGATGCCCATTATTTCGATGGCCATGGCCACCTTGACAGGGATTGAGGCTCTGATGCAAATCTACGGTGTGTCTAGAGCAAACCTCTGGGGGCATGTCCTCGGAACATTTCGCAATACCTGTTGTTGGCCGTTACTGACTGCACTGATTGTCGGCGGCCTAATCTCAGAGGATCGTCAACACGGCACCTCTGCAATCTACTTCTCACGTCCAGTGACTAGAACAGATTACACACTGATGAAGTACATCTCAGCAGCGTTGATTCTATCGATGGTCATCGTCTTTTCATATTGTGCTTATTACGCCGCAGCGATTATTTTCAATAACGAAGGTTGGGCCTATCTTCTTGACACTCTGCCGTTTTTCCTCGGTGGCTTAGTTGTAGCCATCATGCTGGTTGTGACCTTCACTAGCATCGGCCTTGCACTGTCGAGTATCAGCACTGGCAAATTCTTCCCAGCGGTTTCATTCATGGGCATTCTCTTTGGCTCTCGTATTCTCGCATTCCTCATCAATCTCCTCTTCGAACGAGATACCCTATATCTCCTCAGTCCGTATGACAATCTGGCCCATGTCGGCCAATACATGATGGGCATCAACACAACCTATGATTTCCCTGCCGCATGGTCCTTTGTCGCCCTACTGCTGATGAATGGTATTTCTCTGTACATTCTCATCAGTCGCGTGAATTCATTGGAGGTGACTCGTGAATGATGCCCGATATGCACCAAGTTGGCGAGGGCCAAACCCAACAGGAGTGGCAGAAGGTCCCTGAGGCCCCTGCCATCATGGCCGATCATGTCTCAAAGTGGTATGGTCAAGTTATCGGCCTCAACGATGTGAGTCTCGCCATCAGTGGGGGAGTCACTGGTGTTCTCGGCATGAATGGAGCGGGGAAATCTACACTCCTGAAGATTATCGTCGGTCGCCTTAGACCCAGTCAGGGCCAGATTCGATTGTTTGGAACGGACCCATTCAAGAATCCCGCTCCATATCATCGATTGGGTTACGTCAGTGAATCAGAGAAATTGTATGATTGGATGACTGGCCTTGATTTCGTTACTACGCTGGCTCGTTTGCATGGAATGACGCGTGACGAAGCCAAGGATCGTGCTATGCACGTGCTCAACTTCGTTGGACTTTCAGATGTCGTGAACAAAGAGATTGGTAAATACAGCAAAGGAATGAGGCAACGAGTGAAGATTGCCCATGCATTGGTCAATGACCCCGATCTCATTGTTCTCGATGAACCCCTTCAGGGCTGTGACCCGTTGGCTCGAACGACCATCATGAACGTCATCCGTGAACTGGGTGCGATGGGCAAGACCATTCTTGTGACCAGCCACATTCTCTCTGAAATCGAGCGAATCACTGAACAGATTGTGATTCTACACAATGGTCGACTTCTGGCTCTGGGCAATCTGCATGCAATCCGAGAGTTGCTAGACCACATACCCCATCGTATCCTGTTGCGAACTCCAAACCCTAGGGAACTCGGTCGAACCGTCCTGCCTCATCCCTCTGTGTATGGTGTTCGATTCCCCAATCCTGGTGAATTGATTATCGAAACCAACAGCCTTTCCGATGTACATCAGGATTTACCGTCTCTAATCGTAGAATCGGGCATGGATGTCACGGCCATCGAGAACCCTGATGACAATCTTCAGTCCCTTCTCGGATATCTGATTGGAGGTAGAGCCTGATGCAGCCGAATGTACCACCAGTTGGGCCTCCAAAGCGAAACTTGTCAGAGACAGTCTGGACAAAATTGGATCGGAAAGCGACCGCCATAGCAGAGTTCACCATGAGGCAGTATCGCAAGAAGAGATCAACATGGAGTGTGGGTGCAGTCGGGGGAGTTTTGGTCGTAATCGTACTACTCTTCTACATCGATGCAATGAGTGCTGGAATCGATTCATGGGATAACGACGGTGATGGACTCATAGATGAGGATCCATCCAATTGGGATGGCTCTCAAGCGAAGAGCGTCGGGGACGTCGATGACGATGGTGATTGTTGGGCCCGAGAATCCTTCGACCGGGATTGGAATGGAGATGGTATCGATTGCAATGTCATCTACAATTACGATCGCAACGGCATGCTCACCTCCGTTAATGCGGACCCCAATGTCGACGAAGACCCCAATGAGAGCGAATTCCTTGAAGAATCGATGCATCGGTCCTTCCTTCTCGGATTTGGGAAATTCGGATTCCTCTTTGTACTGGGAATTTTCATTCCCTTGTTCCTTGCAACAGGCTTGATTCGAGACGAGCAAGAAGCCGGAACACTCCACTATCTTGTTGGAAAACCAATTGCCCGTGCCGAGATTCTGATGTATCGCCTTCTCGGATTCATTGGCTTAGCTTGGCCCTATTTCCTCGGCCTCATTTTCCTGTCTGCATTGGTCACTGGATTCTTCGGACCCGGGGATTCAATATACAGATTCTCTGATTTAGGAATCTGGTTTGGGGTCCTCATAGCCACATTCCTGACAGTTCTCGCATATGCCGCAATCTTTGCTTCATTCGGCATCATAGCGCCACGCTTTGGTGTTCTGTTGGCGTTGTTGTTCGCTGTTTGGGAATTCTTCATGATGTTCTTGGCCATGTTTGAGACCACGCGTGAGATGGGGCTTGCTTCACTATCTGTCTCATTCTGGGGGGCTGAAATCATCAATTCGACCGGCTGGCTGGTTTGGGGCGATTATGAATTGATGACTGGTCAAGCACAATCCATTGGATTCTTTGCCGAAATTGCTCTTTGGACCGTATGGTATAACCCGTTCCCGACGACTACACCCCTACTGAATATGGTAATTTCAATCGTCGTCCTACTCATGCTTGTCGGGATGTTTGTATTGATTGGACAATCGTCGTTCAAGAAACGTGAACTCAACTGAGGCGATTCAATGGAAGTCGAATCTCCGTCAACATTTGGTGGAGATCTCACCTCCTTGTGGCGATTGGACACCATGCCCCCTCTGAGGCGCCTCTCATGGTGGTGGTGGTGGTGGCTGATTGTACTCCCCGATGCCGAGAACCCGAAACGCAGTCGCCAACTGATGGTGCTGTGGTCGACCAAAGATGCCCCCCATGTTCGAGTCAACGAACACGATTGGAAACCCGAAGGTAGATTCCACATCGATGAAGAGGGCAGACACACATTACCTGGTATGATTTGTGCATGGTGGTATGATGGCGAAGATATGCATGAGCCCTATCTAATGCGCGAGGCCAGAATCGCAACTCTCGATGGCCAACATCCAGATTGGCCGGGAACTGGCGCATTCCCGGGTTCTGGAGCTGTGGTTCCTGTAACTGAAGAAGATCTTTCGATGGGAATGGCGGATGATGGCAGCCACTTCTGGCTCCGCTGCCGAGGTGACGATTCTGCTGTCGAAAATGGCGCGCCTCGATTATTTGATTTGAAAATCACACCTTGGACAGAATCGACATCATCAGCGGCCTATTCGAACAATGTTTTTGGCAATGATATGGGCTACGACATCATTCGTCTTCACGCCAGTAAATGCCATGGAACAATTGACGAAAAGAGTGTGCAAGGAAGTGCTTACTTCCAAAAGGTCACGGTACAAGCCCCTTCGATTCCTTGGTTTTGGGGATTTTTGCATTTCAGTGATGGGACCTACCTAGATTGGTTCATCCCACACGCCTCATTCTCGATGACAGCCCGTGACTCACGAGCTTGGAAATTGCGCGATGTAACGCAAGTTCCACTGAAGACTGCGGGTTTGCTGCACGATCAGAAACGCGGACGCAGTGAGAAATTTGAGAGATGCGAGGTCGAATTGTTACCCACCGATTCTGAGGATGAATGCGATGCACGAGGTGAGAGGTTACCCCGATTCTGCATTCGAATCTGGAATGGGCGGACTCAAGTTGGACTCAAAGTGCGGGCTTCTAACCGTGCGCATTGGCGCTTCGACCAACCCACGCGCGCGGGCCTAGTCAGTCATCTCACGTACAACGAATATCCGCTTGAAGTCGAATCCCTGACCATTCTCGATGAGAAAGGAGTGCGCACCCTCGACGATTTCGATTGGGTTCACGGAAATGCAGAACATGCTTGGGGGCTCTTGCATTAGTAAAGGTCTACGCGAAGGCATAAGATTCATCATCGTCGGGAACTCAGCAACATGTGAGGCAGCACGATGAGTGATGAAGAGTTGAAGAGAAGCATAGCATCTCCTATTGAGCCCGCCTCAATTGGAAGTACGGAATATACACCAACTCCAGAGCCGACATCACCCAATGAAGATGAGAAACTTCGTTCCAAACTTCGTTTGTACGATGAAGAAGAACTTATCATGATTCGCAGACCCTCTTTGTTTGCCTTCATGCCCGCTTACTTGGTCGGTTTATGTGTTCTTGGAATTCACCTGTTCTTCGGTTGGGCCGAGGCTCCCGATGACGCCACTTTGGTTGAATCAATATTCTACTTCTTGGTGGATATTAGTGGTTGGGCCGGTGGTGCTGGATTTGCCTTTGTAATGCTCTTCTTCACTTGGCTCAATCGTCTGATTAATCATCCCGCAAGTGGGAAATGGATGACAACCGTCCTCCTGTTGTCGTCATTGACCCCTTTCCTGCTACACATCGATGATGTCGTCCGCCTGTTCTCTGATTCTGAATTTGAAATGCCCATAGATTGGAACTTCACCCTCTTCGGCATCTTTTGGACAGCCATCATCTGGGGAATCACATTCTGGTATCAGAAGAGTTTCCTCTATGCTGTAACCACCGATCGAATCATCCACCATCAATCATTCATCTACGAGCGTGATGGTTTGACTTTCCTACATGAGAACATTCGAGCGGTCATGAAGCGAAGATCACCTGTTGGTGCCTTGTTCGGATATGCCACCGTGTACTGTAACATTGGAGATCAGTCACACATCGCGACCGAGACTGTAGGTGGAGGGGTTGCTGTAACAACACCAACTGACCCAAACTCGACCTCGGGTGGCATCCTCAAATTTATTGGCAGAATTTTCTTCCTCGTTACATACCAACGCACTGTCAAGACTGAGCGATTCACCCCTGACATCTCGTTCTACGGGATTCGAAAATGGCAGGATACCTACGATTTGATGTTGAAGATGATGGATGCTAATTCAGCTGTCACGAAAGCGGAGGAGCAACTTGAGGTTCAGAAGCAGATGGTTGAATTGTTGTCTCAGGCCCAATCCGATGATTCCGATGAAGAACTCCTGGATATGGGCGACTTGCCCGATTTGTGAGCGACCTAATCACGCCGCTTCCTTCATAGGGAGTTTCGACCCCCGATGGGTCGATGTCAGACGAGTTGATGCTACAGGCCGCCCAAGCTATGTCCGCTGGAGACTTCCAAGCAGCCATGGCAGTTTTCGAAAATCTCATTGAATCAGAGCCCGATAATTCGGCCGGCCACTATGGTTGGGCGGAATCTGCCTTCATGGAACTCACCGAGAACATGAATGACGACGTGAATGCTGGTTTGATTCGCAAGCGCTACAAGGACGCCATGAAACTCGACTCCGACAATCTCGAGATTGTTGCTTCATTCGCATCGTTCTGTCTCGATTGTAACCGTGTTCCTGCGGCAGTGAAGGAATATACTCGTCTACAGGAGATGGCAGATGCCCAAGAGGTCGATGTCAATGACATGCTGTATGAGGCAGCACGACAACTGGTCGAAGTCATCGAGATGCAGACCGACGGGGATCGAAATCACCCCATGGCGCAGCAATATCTCAAGACTGCAGTAGAGTGGGCCGTGACTGGCCTCGGATTCGTCTCTACAGGAACCGTCATCGATCTACTTTCAGAGTGAGGGTCCGCCATGACGGTGCGTGTCGCCGTTGCTGTTGGTTATCTAGGGAGAGACTACAGTGGATCCCAGGTTCAACCAAATGTCCCAACCGTACAAGGGGAATTGGAGACGGCCCTGATTCAGTTGAATTGGGGTGGGCATGACACTCACCCCTTCACCCTCTCTAGTCGAACCGATGGCGGTGTCGATGCGCGAATGAACATCGGTAGTTTTGATCTCCCGGGCCAAATCTGGGATGACGTTGGAGAGAGAGGCGTAATCACTGCCCTCAACGATCAGATTCCAACAAACATTCGAGTCTGGGCCGCGCAATCTGTCGACATAGATTTTCGAACCAGAGATGCACTCTCGCGTACCTATCTGTACCGACTTCAAGCTCTGGAAGGTTGGCCCGCAGTCTCAATTCCAACCTTGACCTCATGGTGTTCAATATTTGTTGGAGAACACGATTTCCGAAACTTCTGTCGACCACAAGAAGGCCGCTCCACCGTCAAGCGCGTTATCTCCTGCGAACCATGGCTCGACGATAACGGAGCTATACTCGGTTTCTCCATCAAAGCTGAAGGTTTCGTTTGGAATCAGGTCCGCCGTATCGCATCAGCCATGCTGGGACTCTCCAAAGGTAAATTTTCCGTCGAAGATGTGCGTGAGGCCCTATCTTCCCCTGGAAATGCAGTAGATTTCGGTCGTGTTGAGCCAGAATGGTTGACACTTTGGTCGATTGAACATTTGGGTTCACCTTACCTATTGGATAAGGCAACAACTCGCTTCGACTTACCAATCGTAGCCGCCACTCCTTCAACAGGCAGAGCCTATCCACTATGGGCGGACAAAGCGCGAGCAGAGCAAGATCAATTGCACCAAGCAGCTTGGCTCATCCATCTCAATGGAGATTGAGTGAAACAACATCTCCATCTGAAAGATTTAGGGCATCCCTCAAGAAATCGGTTGCAATCACTTCTACCACATCGACGTGTCTTGTCAAATCGGGAATAAGAATCGCACATGGCAACGGTGTCTGTTCCTCAAATTGGATAGTACCATCAAATGCCGTGGCTCCACCAAACGATCTTCCTTCGCGCAAGAACCCCCTGATTCGTCGAGAATCGATGTTCGAGAGGTCAATGTCTGCAGCCTTGTCTTTGATTCCTTCATCAATGTCCAATGTATCAACGCCAGAGAAATTCCTCAGGGCGACGTAGGAAACTAAATCCTCGCCTGAGACCTGAATATTCAATGTCCCTGGCCACGCCACATCCTCTAGGATCAACTTGAATTGCTCCTGATAGTGATCTTGCGCCATGAAAACATGAGCGCGCCCCAGTCCACTACTGACCATTCCGGTGAGGCGCATATCCGAGCGCGTGCGCCCCTCCCTCATAACCGTTCAAGCGTGAACGAATCCCCTTCTGAGGCGAGCGCCCAACCCTTCGACTCCAACTCGGCAACTTCAGGTGAAGATGGATTGCAGAGTGGATTTGTATGATTCAAGTGTAGGAATCGAATGTCAGGGTCACCTTCCATTCGCTCCCCTAACATTTCCAGACTCTCGCGAACCGTTGGATGAGTAATTTCGGACAAATCTCGGTGGGGTAATTCATCCACATCCCAGAATGTTGCGTCGAAAAGCGCAATATCCACATTGAGTTCAGATAACCATTGTCGGATGGTGCTTCCACGCAGTGTTTCAGACCACGAATCATGGTCGGGCATAAACAGCAGATTGCAACCCAATCCCTCGATTAGGAGCGCATGATTGTCACTCAACTCATCGCGATGTGGAATAGGAATGGGGTTGATTGTGAATCCACATCCCGGGGATGGTTCAAAGGATTCGTTCGAGGCCCAGGTGTTGGGTACGATGGCCCCCTGTTTTCTCAGTTCGTGCCAAGGGGGATTATTCTCGATGAGGGCTGCGAACGATTCACTACAATGCAACGTCAGATTCTTCGCCCCCATTGCTTCCTTGCCGAACAATCCTAAACCATCCACATGGCCCAGATGTGCATGGGTGATACTCAGCGAAGTGAGTGGCCCTTCTACAGGATCGACTGAATACCATATTTCGAATTGTTCTCCGAGTGAACGACTGGCTTCAATCAAGTGAGTTGACCCATCTGCGCCGACAATACCCAAACTGACAGGATAGCGCCTCAATGCATCATTCGCCCGTACACGAAGACAACATTCTCGTGCGCAACCCGGCTGTGGGACGCCACCGTCCTGTGCCGTGCCTAGGACGGTCACCCGCACGTCTCGCATGTATGGCCCTAGCCTCCTTTCGACATGAATGTCTTGGCGTAAGCATCAACAGCCAATCGGGGCGTGGGTGGTGCATGGCGCGCGAGCACCGATGGATGGCTGAGCGCTACGAGGAGTTGGTCGCAGGGGGCCTGAATTGGGAACCCCCGACGCTAGAGAGTGCGAGTGGGCCAGAATGCACCGTCGATGGCAAACGAATGATCATGTTGTCGGCCAATAATTATCTGAATCTGACTACTCATCCAAAGGTCATCGCGGCGATGATTGAAGCGACTGAGAAATATGGTGCAGGCAGTGGTTCAGTTCGTGCGATTTCAGGAACCATGGACATCCATCTTGCCGCCGAGGAAGCCGTTGCAAAATTCAAAGGTGTTGAGGCTAGCCTCATCTATAGTGCAGGTTACACAGCCAATGTTGGTTTGATTCCAACACTTGTTCAGGGCAAACAAGATGTGATTATTTCAGATGAATTGAACCATGGCTCAATCATCGATGGAGTACGTCTGACAAAGGCCCAGAGGGCCGTGTATCCTCACAACGATATGGAGGGATTGGAACGGGCCCTGAAAGATCATGCTGGTGCCGAACGAAAACTCATCATCACAGATGGCGTCTTTTCCATGGATGGCGACGTCTGTCCGTTGGATGAGATTACTGAATTGGCTGAAGCGCACGATGCCATGGTTTTCGTCGATGATTGTCACGGTGAAGGTGTCATGGGTGAAAGGGGAGCAGGCATCGTTGCTCATTTCGGATTGCAAGGGAGAGTCGATTTTGAGATTGGATCGTTCTCTAAGGCTCTCGGTGTGCAAGGTGGAATTGTTGCCGGCAGTGAACAGATGCGAACGCATGCCCTGAATCATTCCCGTTCTTGGTTGCTTTCAGGAAGTCAGCCCCCGGGTGTGGCCGCAGCACAGAAAGCAGCAGTGGAAGTATTGATTGACGAACCTCAGCACCATGCTCGACTTTGGGAGAACACCAATAGATTCCGTTCCGAAATGGACAACCTCGGCTTCGATCTTGGCGTTTCAACAACCCCAATCATCCCAGTCATGTGTGGTGAGAGCCGAATTGCCAAAGACCTCGTCGCTGCACTCCGAGCAGAGGGCATCGTTGCTGGCGCCATCGTATTCCCGATGGTCGCAAGAGATGCAGCTCGCGTCCGCAATCAGTTGTGTGCTGGCCTCACAGATGAACAATTGAACTCGATACTTGCTGGATACGAATCAGCCGGCCGAAAGATTGGACTAATCTGATTATTCTTCACCATCAGATACGTGTAGCAACGGAGGATCTTCTTCTATGTCTTCGATTGCCATTTCCATATCGGAATCCTCGTCAAGTCCTTCAACATCCGTTTTCGTTGAAGAGAGAACATCACCATCGAAAGGATCCAAACCTTCCTCGAGACGACAGAGCAATCTCCAACGGGGTGCCCATGATAGGTGCACGTAAACAGGACCGGGAACGAGAATTAGCATCCAACCTATGTAGCGTAAACACATTGCTGCACTGTCAGACAATTCAGATTCAAGTTCTGTTACCAGAATCACGCTCAAAATGATGAGTCCGAGGAATGGCAAGGGGTAGACCAGCATCCTTCGTAGCGAAATCGGTGGCCGCCGAAGAATTTTCGCAACAATCAGTGAAAAGTGGCCCGTGATTGCACTAATCAACATCAGCAAAACGCCAAGGAAAGCCCAATCACGCATTGTATCTTCGTTCCATCCTTTTTCATAAACGAATGGCAGCAAGAGAGATGTGGCAACGAGCAGACCATAGAAGCCCCCAATGAATGCTGGGTGCGTCATCGAGAGGGGTTGTTTTGAGAAGCGTTGTGATAGACTCCCGCCTTCAACCAAGATTCGATGTTCTGGAGGAAGATCCTCAAGTTTATCTCGCCAAGACACAGGGGGCTTGCCCTGAGGCCCGCATATTGTCTTAGGGGTCTCACTAATCGCTATCTTTCGATTGCTCTTCATCACTAGAATCGCCGTCGAAGGAACGCTTGAAAGCGCGCAGAATTGCCCCTGGCTCATACCCGGCCGCACCTTCTTCGGTGTCCATCCATTCTCGCTCAAGTAACCCTTCTCCCGTTTCTTCTCGTTCGCGTGCTGCCTCGAAAGAATCGTCCTCATCCTCATCTCGATCTTGGGCATTTGCCAGTGCTTGTGCCATATTGACCATCGTCACAATACTTGGTTCAATTTCACCACCCCAACGGGCCAAAATTTTGCCTTCTGAATCGCCATCCCTCAACAGAGTCAGGCCAAGTATTGGATCTCTAGTGGTAACGACGCGAACATCTGCCCCCAATCCAACCCATTCGCCTTGGCTAAGAACAAACACTGTTGTGTGGCCAACCCCTTCCGAATCATGCCAAGGGTGGCCAGTTGAAATGGCGATTACATCCAATTGATTTCTAGTGTCGACAATTTTTCGAAAACTCAGAGTCACTACGCTCAGAACCATCAACGCAATGATTAGAGTGGCTTGATTCCATCGAATGAGATTCAATTCAGCAATTATGGAAAAAATTACGGCAATCAGGGTGATGTAAAACGCGCCCTGCATCCAAATACGCTTGGCATCAATCCATGAATCGGCCACACCGGTTTCGGAAAGCAATATCGAATCCGAAGGTAACTCCACCATGAACCTCGCACAGTGTCGACCCCCTCAAGATTGCTGCTTGATTTGTACGATAAGTGGATTCAAAGAAAACCCACATATCCAGTTATTTCGATTCACCCGGCCTACATCTCACGGCGTCTCAAAGACCCTACTGTAAACGCCACTCCGCCCCCCGTAGGGGGCGGTTGATTCAAGAGGCGTTAGAGGCGACGCGTAGCGTCGGTGAGTAGATGGTCGAACTTCCAACAGGCGAAGTCAGTGAAACGCGGCGCGGTGGCGCTGGCGTTCTCGAACTCCTCCTCGTCGATATGCAAAAGCGTTCAGAATCGGGTTATCTTCGCTGTGAGGCAGGTGCCCTTGGGGGTGCAGTGGGCCAAATTTCCGTTCGTGAGGGCACACCTTCAATGGTACTATACGAAGATTCAGGCGGCGCTGTACTTTCGGGTCATGCTGCTCTGGGTGCCCTCCAAGAGGCAGCTTCTCTCGAGGGGAGTCAGTTGACTAGACACACTGGCATCAATCTCGATCTGATTGAGGGGCTACATCCTCTTGCCATTCTACATTTGGAAGATGGAGAAGATCTTCCTTGGGGCGAAGATTTCGAAGCCGAATCTTGGTGGCATCGCCGACAACGAAGACGCCGACAGTGGAAACGACTGGATGCATGGATTCCCGATAGTGACCTTGACGAAGATTCCTCGATGACAGAACTCCCCCCTCTCCCCTTCCACCCCGGTTCTGAATTGCTTCCTGGAATGGTTGCGCTCGTCGACGCGCAAACACCCGGCGAAGTCATGTTGATGGCTGCACATCTGGGCAGAATCGGCCATCCACTGTTGGTGATTTCTCGAACTCCCGGTACTAGACTGGAAGATGAGGTAGGTCTGCCGATGTCCGTTACTCGTTGGCTATCCGAAAAAGGCGAGGGAGATAACATCTGTAATACGACTCTGGAAGAAGTTCGCCGACAAATCGATAGTTTCCTTTTCGGCACAAATCGGGCCTGTGTCCTCCTTGACGGCCTCGAATTTTTGACCGGTGTGCACGGCTTTGATCGCTCGATTGAATTGATTCGTTCTTTGGTTGATTCCATCACCTCCGACGAACATCTCCTTTTCCTGCCGGTAGACCTCGACGTATTCACTACACGTCAAAGATCCATACTGTTGAGGGAAGTCGATTCTCTGGATGGTGTTCGTGTGGGGCAATGGGCCCAACGACCAGCGCGATTGGAAGGCCACCCCTTCTGTTCTGATGATTGGTCGGCAATAGAAATCCCCGCTCCTGTAGTACAGGCACCCGAACCTGCCCCAACTCCTGAAATGATTCTAGACGAAAATCGCTGGTCTATTAGCGGGGTCGTCGATGCTTGGCGTGAAGAGCGTCAATCTGAAATTCAAGATGTTGTTGAAACAATTTCTTCTCCCGTAGATAACGATGAAGCATTGCCCGATTGGGCCACTGCACCATCTGCCAATCGAGATACAGAACTACCACCCATCGAAACCGTCGAATCCGAACCAGAACCCGAAGTTATCCTCGAATCCGAACCAGAACCCGAAGTTGTGGTCGAGCCCCCAAAACCACCCAAATCCCCGACTATCAACTATCGAGGAAATATTGCACGAAAGGTTCGCCGATCACCATCCGCCAAAGACGGCCTCGTACATTTGACTCCCACTGAAGTTGGCGAAATCCTTGTAGAGGATTCCACGCGTTTTGAGAAAGAAGGCATGGATTTGGCTGCTTCCCGTGCTCGTGAAGTAGAAGCAAAGGTTGTCATTCCCGGTGAAATTATCTCAGCGAGAGACAAACTCGATTTTGCCGCAAGCAAAGCCCGAATCATTGAACCAGGCGTCAATTACGAAACCGCACCCGATTTGCGAGTCGTTGGCATGAGTGCAGCTAGTCGAGCAGCTTCAGGTGGCGATCTCTCCGACGACACCCCACCTCTAACTTCAAACGCAGCAGTCCGAGAGGCTAGCAGCCGTTCTCAGAGAACACAACACCTGACTGGACGATTGGCCGAAATTGAAAAATCCTCACTCCGATTGATGGAGAATGCATTTTCGGGCAGCGGGAGTGCAGAAGTTACGATTTGGGAGCGACTCCGCAAGTTAGAAGCAGCGGGTGTTGAAGTCCAATCGATAGTTGACATGTTCGAAGTGGATCCAGATGGAGCTATTGCGGCATTAGAGGAGGCGGAAAAATGAGCATCATTCGCACTCCACTTCGAGATGCGATGGAGCGAAGTCGTCGATTCCTTGGGGAATCGGAGAGAAAGGCCCCCTCGCCTGAAGGAAAGAGTACCTTGCTAGACAATGTATCCATTCGGGAACGCGCTAGAGCAGAGGCACGATTTGCTGCTCGCCACGAATTGCCCTCAAATGCCCCATCTCCTCTGGAGAGATTATCGATCCTCAGTGGAGATGGCACCGATTACGCCGAGACGGTTCATGCCCGTCTTGAAGCGATGCGGGGCAGGATTTTGGAAGGAAGCCCCTTAGATTTAGATTCACGACCCTCGAATTTGCCCGCTGGAACCCCACGTTGGGTGTCTGGACAGGATGGCCCGGATTCCCGTGATCCAATTATCCCCATTTGGAGAGAAGTACTTGATCAGCATCGTGGATTGAATCCTGCCGAATCGTTGGGCGAAGTCGAATTGGGCAGTCCGCAGATTTCAGACCCCGGTCCAGCCCCTTCATCTGTAGAATTTGCAGGTTATTGGCCTCCTTATCTGACCGAGCGCTCTGGCCTTGATTTCTCAACATGGCAACAAGGTCCTTCGAATCGGATTGCCACTCAGGCGGCCAGCGAAGTCATCGATTATCCGGGCCGTCGATTGAACCCTCTCCTCATCCATGGCACATCTGGTACTGGAAAGAGCCACTTGTTGTGGGCAATCGGAGAATCTCTCCATTCAGGAATTCCTGATCGTGATGTACGCCTCATCACTGCTGAAACATTCCCTGAACATCTTCCAGATGGATGGGATGATTTGCTGCTTTATGCGAGTTCACTCCTCATCGATGATGCGGACCGCATCCTCATGCGACCCACCGGAGCTGCCAATCTGGCCAATGTTGTAGGTTGGGCCATCGATATCGGTGCTCAAGTGATTCTCACATCATCGCGTCGTTTGGCAGCCGATTCACTCCCTATTGGCAGATTGCGTCAAGCAATCACATCGGGCGTACACGTAGAACTGGGAACACCTTCTGAGTCGACCATGCTGATGATGCTCAGGCGAAACACCTTGTCTCGCAATGCCTCACTCACAGACCCTCAACTACAGGTGATTGTGAGTCGAAGTAGGGGGCAATGGAGTCGAGTCAAGGCCGATTTTGAAACCGTTTGCCTCGCATTGGATTCAGGTGCCTCTTTGATGGGCGCCGTTGATATTCGCACCTTGTTATCTGGCGAGGCACCCACCATGTCTGATGAAATCGTAGACGAGCCGATGGATGCTGATGCAATGGGGGCTCAAATCGTTGCTGAAGTTCTAGACGCTGTACTTCCTGAACCGGCCGAACATCGGGCCGAGATTATCAGTGAACGCCTCGATGTCACAGATGATTACGTTCCGCCTGAGATTACCCTCCCCTCTTCCCTTGAGGCAGCGGAATCACTCACAGCAGACACCTTGCGCAGCCATTTGGAAGAAATCTCCGCCCGCGGCTCCAAATCGACCAGTGCACCGCAGATTCCCGTTGGTCAGAACATCGATGCCTTGGCAGAATCAGCCCTAGGTCACTTGGAGAGTATCATCCATGAACACCGCTTTGAACTGAGGGAATTGAATCGTGAGATTCAACACATTTCCCGACGAGTCGGTAGCGCATCTCCAGACGAATTGGTCTCTTTCACCGACCGGATGTTGGCCATTGAGGGCCATCTCGACAAGTTGCAGGAACTCAGTGCTGGGGAATATGCTCCTTCCTTGGATGATTTCGATCCAGGGGAACTGATTCAGGCAACCGAACGCCCCGTTCTGATTCCAGACTACAGCGAGCCGGCTATGGCCATTCTTTGGCCCCTCAAACGTCGCGTTCTATTGCCTGTAGAGTAGGCTCAGTCTGACCAGTTCCTGAACCCTTTCTCAGCAACCCGATCCTTGTCTAAGTGTCCTTGGATGACGGGCAGCGAAATCACCCCTGCATCGGGTCGGCGCAGGCCTGGACACAATTGCACAGTCTTGTGCCACGCCCGGTTTGAAACCATGTTCTCGTTCCACCACGGGAATGCAGAGCATTGGTCCGGCTTGGCTTCGTATACACCACAGGTCTTGTCCTCGTTGAGATAGATACAGACATCATTTCCCGGCCGTGACTGTAACACATAACGTCCGTTGTAACTCCTTCGACAGTCCTTGTCCAACCAATCTTGTACTGGCATATCGTGATGTTTAGCGAGTCTTTCTGCATCATGCGGGGCTAGGAACACAACACCACCGGGCTGGTCACAGCATTTGCCACAATCCGGTTGGCATTCGAAACGGACACCCTGAGAATACCATGGTACCCGCTTGCCCATGAGTGGCGGACAATCTCTACTGTTTTCGATATTCTGGGTGTTACACACCCACCCTTGTCCTTATACCGAACCCTCCGTTCCCGAAGGCCGAGGACTGAACGTGAGCGAAGAGAATGGCAAAGAAGTCCTCTTTGAGGTCACTGAGGACCATTTGGACTCCGGCCTCCGCGGAATCCCTGTCGGAACTTGCCGAACTTCGTTTGTCGATCCCAAGAAGGGCGTCCACTACTGTGGATATCCAGTTGGAGATCTAGCAGAGATGGACCCCGAAGATGTAATCTTCCTGCTTTTCGAGAAGCGCCTACCTAATCGCCAGGAGTCTCAGGATTTCCGTCATGAACTGGCTCAGAGGGCCGAAAGAATGCCGACTGGCGCACTTCGAGTTCTTGAATCATTGACTCCATCATCTGGCCATCCAATGGATTGGTTGAGCATCGGCATTCAGGCATTGGGTCTTGCTGAGACGACAGGAGATATTCGCGCCGACGGCCTCAACCTCATCTCAAGAATGCCTGAATTGATGGCGACCATTTTCCGACTACGAGGTGGAAGGGGATTGCCGGAAGTTGCAAGCGAACCCGAACTAGGGATGGTAGAGAATTTCGTTCATCTACTCGGCATGGACGGTGTGGATGCCAATCGCATGACCCGAACCCTTCGTGTCTTCCTTGTACTGCACATGGATCATGGGGGCGGAAACCTGTCTACATTCACGGGCAAAGCTGTGGCCAGCGGATGGGCCAGTTTGTACGGTTCAATTTCGAGCGCAATGAATGCTCTATCTGGGCCACTACATGGTCGTGCAAACCAGTCTTGCCTTGAATTCGTACAGCGCATCGGCACTTCTGATGAAGCAGAGGTTGAATCCTTCGTTCGCAAGGAATTGGCAGCCCGACGCCCCATCTATGGCTTCGGCCACGCTGTATTGCGGGCAGAGGATCCTCGTGCGGCCGCTCAATTCAAACTTGGAGAGGAGATTTGCCCAGATGACCCCAATTTCCAGACGGTCAAGACATTGAGAGTCGTCGCACCGAGAGTTCTTGGTGAAAATCCAAAGATTAGCAATCCCAATGCGAATGTCGACATCGCTTCGGGTACCTTACTCAATGCTGTCGGATTCCACAAACCGGATTATTACACGACATTCTTCGGATGGGCTCGAGTTGCTGGAATCTCGGCACAAATTCTCGATGAGAGAAACGCCCGGGGGGGACGTGGAACACCGATTTATCGCCCCAAGTATATCGCAGCAGATCCGACAATTCGCCGGCTTGATTAATCATTTGAAGTCCTTGCCGCTACCGCGGTGACCAATCAGGCGGGAAACCTCCCAAGGCATCGTGTTCGGACTAGCATCTTCTGCTAATTCATCGATGTCTCTTTCCCAACTCCATCGCTTTCTCCACAGTGAGAGGAACCCTCTCCGTTCGATATCTGTCAATTCATGCCAGGGGGTAACTTCTCTCGCAGCTTCTTCTACTAATGCGACATGATCTTCCTCGTCAGCATCCCTGAGTAGGGCTTCACGCTCAGGATCCAATGGCTGACTTGCCCAACGCGTCCAGCGGGCCCTGCCTCCGGGGTAGGTCACCGTATGCGGCGAAGCATCATCTGTCATCCCCGTGAGGCCGAGTGTGTGGAGTGAATCCTCTATTGCGATAGGTGTTGGCCAGACGTAGAGCTGATACCCTTGTCGCAGCCGATTGAGGCGACGACTGGTATATCCAGTCAATCCGAATGTTCGACCCAAGGTCAGGTGCCTAGTGTATCCATGCACATATTCTAGGCCACAAGGAAGGAACGGTGCTCCTACTGATTGCTGGTGCTTCAGGTGGAAAGCCAGAGAGAGCCACATGAAGGAGGGAATCGCCAATATTCGCTTCATACGCTTGCCTCCGATTTCAGGAATGGATGGTTGGAGTTGAGCCACGGGCCACCTGACGTTCGCGCGCGCGCACGCGTGGCGGAACCGACGCTTGAACGAGAAGATGACAACATTCGTTTGCTCCAACCCTACTTCATTGAGCATCGAGTCCGTTAGTTTGGCCATCGCTCTGGCGTGTTTCCCTCTCTTGCGTGGATTCACCGAACCGGCAATTTTGGAATTTGGGTGTGGCATCTTTAGTTCGACACAAGCAACCTTGCCATGTTCTCGCCATGCATTCGCAAACACATCGTTTGAAAGGAGTTCACTGAAGCTTGAAATTCCCAATTCAGCCAATTCTTCAGAAGTGTGATCCTCGGTCCATTTTGAGCCACCTATTTGTTCGATTTGTTGCTTGGAAAGGTGATTATCGTGGAACAACACCAATTCTCCATCCGTGGTCAATCTCAAATCGAATTCAACGCCATCGAAGTGTGTCATTCCTCGACGGATACCCTCGATTGAATTCTCGATGGGTTTGACCCAATCCTCTGCCATCAACCGTTCGATTCGATACCCATATTCAAGCATCACCCTGCATCAAGCCTAAACACCGTCCACCCTAGTTTGA
>Ga0208765_1000410_pt1 | contig 28432 bp, 19 predicted proteins | sample ETNtaG_2_FD_185783 | JGI IMG/M metagenome (GOLD analysis project Ga0208765, IMG submission 185783) | Marine microbial and viral communities from oxygen minimum zone, Eastern Pacific Ocean - ETNP201406SV203 (SPAdes) (version 2) | ecosystem: Environmental > Aquatic > Marine > Oceanic ...
TCAATGTGCAAATGATTGGTTTGGAAACATCGTGGATTTGCTGGAGTGACGACGACGGTAATACTTGGGTCGGCAACCCACACGATTCAGGCACAACCCCAATCAATGACCACATCAAGCTGGCAACCGGTCCTTGGACAGGCAGCGGATATGGGATTGGCGGCCAATTGTCTCAAGCATTCTATGAAACTGCAGTGTACTATTGTTACAACAAACTTGCAGGCATATTCTGCTTCACAAGTTTTGATGGAGGGGCCACATTTGAAGCGGGCGGACAAATCATTGGATTGGCCACCACCAACGGGGGCCTTCATGGAGCCATCACCTCAGCACCAGACGGCACGGTTTACGTCACACCTCGAGTTGAAACACCCACAGTGATTGTGTCAGATGACAATGGACTATCTTGGTTCGATCGGACGATGGGCGAGGATGTAGGGACACCATATCCCCGCAAAAATTCCGAGGTCGCCACCGATTCGGAATCCAATGCATATCACATTTGGACTGGAGCGGACGAAGGCGTCTACATGTCAACAAGCACCGATTCTGGACAGTCTTGGCAACAAAATAGCAGCCGAATTAGCCCAATCGAAGTCATTTCCACAGCATTCCCTCAGATTGATGCAGGAGACCCAGGAAGAATCGCAATCACATATCTCGGAAGTGAAGATGCGAGCGAATTGCAACAACCAGACCTTGACGGCAGTCCATGGGATGGCAATGCTCACTACGCAAACTCAAACGTCAGTTACTATCTGTATGTCACTTACAGTTTGAACGCACTGGATGAAAACCCTGTATTCCACACCTTCCGTGCTTCTGCAGACCCGGTGCAAGTGGGTAGCATATGTCTGAACAGCGGCGATTGCCGTGATATCGGTGGTTCAAACAGGAACCTACTCGATTTTAATGATCTACACATTGATCACGAAGGACGGGTATACATTGCATTTGCAGATGGTTGCACGGGCCCATGTGCCGAAAGTGAAAACCCCCAGCCAGAAGACTCCCGTAGCAGGCGAGCGACCATGTGTTTCCTCGCCAGCGGCCCCAGTCTTTTCGAATCAGTAGGGGAATTTTCTGGGTTTTAGAGATTATTTGAGGTGAAAATATGGCGACAGAATCCTTGATTCCCATCGCCGCCCTGACCAATCTAATTCTAGGCGTCATCATCATTATTCTGGCCAATAGAGACGAGCACAGAATGGGACATAAACGATTCACAGCACTCCTTTTTGGTTGGTTCCTGATTTTCTCCGGCACATATTATATGGCCTTGGCAATGATTGAAATTATCCTTGCTGAACCAGTATCGCTTGGTTGGTCAACCATTGTGTTTGGAACGTATGAGTTAACAGGCGATACGGCTTATGACACATTTGTTTTGATGGCGTTTGGAATGCGCGCAGGAACTTACATTCTATTGCTCGCAATCGCTTTACATTACCCGTATGATTTGGGTTCAGGTGACGGCTGGAATTCAATCATAATGGGTAGCATTGGAGTGTATTGCCTCGTTGTCCCCCCCCTCATCATCTTCACTGGATTCAACCCCGCAGCCTTCCAAGGGATTCTGGTGATTGCAGGAACAGTCATTTGGCTTCACATCTACATTCGCTCACTCGTCCATGAAGTTGTGGATGGCGACGAAACTGCTCGATCCACAGGCAAAGGGGCTGCCCTACTCCTTGTCGCCTCCAATGGCTACCTGATGATTTGGTGGCTGTCGACCATTACATTGTTCAATAACGAGTGGTTTTCAGGAGTTCTTTCACTCCAACCAGAATCCTCTTCAATTTTCTTCCTCACATCTGTGAATCTGTTTTGGATTTCAGGTTTTATGTCAGTACTCGTTCTTACCCTTGGAGAATTGTATCGCAGTTACAAACGGTCCATTTCGATGGTGTCAATCGTTGTGTTTTTCATTACCGTAATGGGCTTCATGAATTATTTCAGCGATGTTGTGTTGTATGACATTCTCGTCAGTTGCTATGAAGCTGAATGCGCTCAATATCCAGTTGCATACATCGTCTGGAACACCCTCACAGAGGGGATATTGATATTATTACTCCAACCACTCGTCCTCGTATACATTCTCATTCAATACCAGTTGATCGACACTTCATCAACCGAAAATCGAAACCTCTTGCGCGTAATGATTCTCCTCCTCCTCTTGATTATATCCTCAGCTTTCATCGAGTTGTTACAATCGATGATTCCAATCTCCCAAATGCTCACTGCTGCCTTCCTCGCGATTGGTGTTGCATTCTTCATTGGCTGGGAAGAAAAAATCACTGCTTGGTTTGTCACTACGGATTCCGATGGCGACTCATCGTCCATTATCGGCGATGAATCCATCTCAACACTGTTTGGCAAATTCACGATGATGATGAGCATCACTCTGATTTACATCATCGTATTCTGTTGCCTGTTTACATCCATGGGGGTGGGGGCCTGACTGAAAATGAGGATAAGGAGATGGACTTTTCAACGGTCTTTGAATTGGTTGATGATGACCGCAGTAATCGGTTGACAGCACTCACGCTGACCGTCACACTCTTACTTCTCGCGTTTACAACATTTGATCTTGCGAAACTGAACAATGAAGTTCGTGGATTGGTCGAAGGTGAAAACACCTGGGAACTCTCATTCGATCTCGAATCGATGACGTATACTGAGACTACCATTCTCGCTGACGGTGAGCAACGACAATTCGACTTTGAAATAGAGCCTGGTCAGATTTCAGACGGGTACCGGGTTGGTGAAATTCTCATCACTATTTCCTACACTGAAACATCCGGGATCCCCTTTGATCCCCCCGATTCAGTGTATGCTAACATTATCCAAACAAGTATGGAGGCACAGTGGAGCGATGAGAATACAACCCTGTCAGGTTCTTCGAACGATGCTTCCGACATCACCCTCAAACTCCTAACCTATCCTGATTTTGATGGCCAAGCACAGAATATTACGGCTTTGAACGAATACCAAGCATTACAGGATTGGGTGATGGATGGATTCGGTATTGGTACTTGCAGCGTTTCGGTTGAATTGCAAACCCAATCAGCACCATTCACCAATGACGGCGATGAGGAAATCACCATCAATGTGGAAGTTATCTCGTTCAAAGTGAATGCGAATCGAGTTTGATGAATTGCCATTACACCTATGGTGATTGTTTGAGTCTCGTGAATCCGATGGAACCGCTTTCCGCACTCTTGATGGTTGCCGATTTCTCTTTGGCAATTTTCTTTGTTGTCCTGTTCCACCATCTCTATCGTTCAGGCAAAATCCCCCTACCTTACCTGTACGCCTTCTGGTTGGGCACCTTGATTGGCTCAACGTGGGAATTCACATTCCTATTCCTGGGGCCCGAATTCTTGCATGGGGCGGTTGAATGGCCTTGGGGGTTAGATGGGTGGCCCCGAAAAATTTCCCATTCAATTTGGGATGGTGCGATTTTCATGATGGGCATATATCTCTGTCACCGGTGGTTGGGGGATGATTTGTTCCAACGCTTTGAATCCAAAGAACTCGGCATCATGTGGTGCTGGGGCCTATTCCAGGAGCTATTGGCCGAATACCTGTTCAATGGTAGGGTTTGGATTTACGAACCATTGTCATGGAACCCCGTAATCATCCCGACCATTCCTGGCTCCGCTCCGATGTCCCCTGGGTACACACTCATCCCTCAAGCGGTATGGGTGGTTGCTCCAATCGTGTTCTATGTGGGTTTCTTATGGCTAATCAAACGATATCCAAATCCCAAGTTGGACGACTAATCATCATCATCATCTTTGTTAGATAGTGTGCCGATGATTCCTTTGATACTTCCAATCTTTAGTTCATCATCATCAGACTCCATGGGCTCAGCCAGTAGTTCGATCATGTCCCCCAATTTTTCCCCTTTGATTGCACCGTAAATAATTCTGAAAAATAGGATGGCCACGACAACAAGAAATGAACACGCCATGAACCAAATTTCTAGGTCAACACCCATGAGGTGATTACAGTATTCTGGATTGTCTCCTAGGGTGAATCTACAACCATTTCCCATGCCCTGCCGATTGTAACGACACCTATCAAATTAGGCCCAAACCATCCAACTTGGACAGGGGGTATGCGGTGTGATTCGACCGTCACGGCCAGAACACCCCAAACTGCAATATCTAATTAATTGAACTGTTTTCGGCGCTTTTTAATTAATTTCAATTATTTGGGGCAAATATCACACCACCTCACTGATCCGCTTTCCGTTTGGGATCACAGCATCCCCTGGTGTACTCCCTCGTTCTCTCTATGGAGCTGTATTCGAACATCAACTTGGAACATTACTCTAAAATTGAAATTAATACTAATTACACAGATTATCAATGAATTAATTCATTAATCCCCTCTGCGTCGGTATGCAACATGGAAGCCACCGTTTCACTACCATCACTGCTCGTTGAGCGGCTGATGAGCAGTGCCAACGAACTGGACCTTTCAATCAGCCAATACTGCCAACTTCTCCTTGAAAACCACTTGCAAGACGAAGACAATGTCATTACAGCAGACCCTTCCATACTAGACCCCCTCAAGTTGATCAATCTGGATGAGAATAGGTTGAACTCAACCCTTGCTGGTAATCCCCTTACAGGTGGCGCCCTTTCTGGCCACATCAATCGTCTATTGCCACTCAAGTATGGGTGCAGGATGCTTTGGTCGTTACTCGATGAGCAAGGCACAGGTCCAACCATACATGATTTCCGTTCAGCCATTAGGGTAAGCGTAGCCCCCGTTCGAACATTACTCAAAGAATTTGATGAGCACCAGGGCCGCGAACGAGGTTCGAGAACCCACTCATCTTTTCCAAATGGCGAACGTGCCGCTACAAATCGATTCTTGAATCACTACATGATTCGAAGGGCAAGAGCTGGCGAAACCGATCCATCCGGCGCGTTGTACGATTTCGGTTTGATTGAAGTGGACGATTCTGGCAGAGTTCAATTTACTGAATCGGGAAAAAGATTCGTCAGAGAACCAAACCCCATCATCGACGACACCCTAGAGGGTGGCCCATCATTATCACCCACAGAGCGAGCGTTGATCGTATCCCAAGTAAGAAACAACATGGGCAAGGAATGGGCATACATGCGTCACATCATCGACGGCATCCACATTGGATCAAACACACCTTCCTCGTTGCTTTCCCGCATCCATCGCAGGTATGGCCCGGGCACCAAAGCAAACTGGAGTGAATCGGTCATTCCCCACATGAGAAGCGGAGTACTGGGGCGAATGCAGGCCCTGGGTTTCATCGAGAGAATTTTCACCGCGAATCGAGTTGAATATACAATTACTCCAGCAGCGATCCACATCCTAGATTGAATTGTCTACGACAATTATGATTGCAATAAATCATAAACTTAGGCATATCTCATAGAGATATGCCTTGGAGTGCATATGCATTCTTCTTCATCCTAACCGCTCTGTTCGGATTTGGCATATTCCGCATTCTCACCGGTGAAGAGAACCCAGCACACACAACCCGTCTTGGCAATGTCAGGGCCGCCCCCGTTGAAGTCGCTGAACCCCGACCCAACCAATTCGCTCTGGAAGAAGACATGAATCAGTTGTCAACACCAATTGTCACCACAACCTCTGGAAATACCACTTCCGACGAGCCCCTGGAAATTGAGGACACAGAAACTCCAATCGAAGCAGAACTTACTGAAATTGAGGATTTACTCGATTCTGAAGATACGCTGAACTCATCTGAAGCACTCCTTGCTGAAATTGGGGCAGAATGGGACACCAATCCCAGAAAAGAACCGGATTCCGACAAACTCAGCGTTGAAACTGGAGAAGAGGTATCAAACCCCGATCTTTCAGACTTCCACGATCGACTTGCGAGAGAAGGCGCCCAAACCGGACAAGTTCAAGTCAGTCTCATTTGGGATAACAAAAATGATCTCGACCTCAGCGTAGTCTGCCCTTCCGGTGAACGAATTTCATTTGACAATAAATTGTCATCATGCGGGGGCCAATTGGACGTTGACATGAATGAATCACCCACAAGTGAACAACCAGTAGAGAATATTTACTGGGCCGTAGATGCCGCACCAAAAGGTGAATACAAGGTTCTAATCGAACATTTTGAACATCATGCCGAAGAAGACCTAACTCCTTACAGAGTCTTGGTGGATGATGGCAATGGGCCCAAAGAGTACCGAGGCGAAATCACCAATGACGAACCACCACGTTTGGTGTGCGTTTTCACAGTCGAGTAGGGGGAAAATCAGATGCGCCTCTCCAGAAAATCCCGAAAGTTCCAACGACGCATCAATCGCGGCAGGACAATTGAGACACTCCAAACGATTGCCAATGAGGTACAGGTGGAATACGATAGCCGTGAAATAACCCACAATGAAGCGATTATGCTGGGCAATCAGATTCAACTTAGAGCGGAATTAATCGACAACACTCAACTTGTGTACTCCATCTCAGATCGCGACACTTACCGACGACTCATCGAAGTATACCTCGATGATGGCATTTTATCCCGAACCGAACAAATTCTTCTATGGGATGAGCGTAGAAAGTTAGGAATTTCTGAAGATTCCCATGACGCACTTCTTGCAGCCTTGATTGCACGCTATCAAAAGCAAGGCCGACAAGTCCACATCCAATCGATGCCAACAGCATCTAAACCCGAACAAGAGGAAGAGGAACAACCCGACGAGGAGTGATTTGATGGAGACCATGATTGGATATGCAATAGTGTCCTCCATCGTTGTGGTCATGGTATGGCAAGCCATTTCTCACTTAAGTCAAGGAAGAAGAAAATCAGAATCATTGCTGGGCGCACTAAAAATGGAAGACATCGAAGTAGAAGACACCCTCCCCCCCTCCCGCGCATCCCTATCCCAATCACTTGTCGGCCCTCGGGTCGAATATTCCCCAGAAATGACACCCTTCCCATCCCACTCGAAGCATCACCAAACCGACAAACGAGGGACAATGAAACAAGAGATTAGTGAACTCGAAGAAACCAACATTGAGCGATACTCTGTCCTGGATAGAACCACCGAAAAAAGAGAGGAATGCAAGGGCATCATCGAATTAATACAGGGATTGAGCAAGGAATACAATATCGAAGTCAATCAAGAACTTGTTGAAGCACCACTTGAAGGGGCAACCCTCGTTGAATTGGAGTTACGGCAGGCAGCTTTATTGGAACTATACGAGCGAATGTATCAACTCACATTTGAAGACACCATTCAAGAGATCCGAAAGAGAGAACTGGGGCTGCATGAAAATCAAGAAAAAGCGACAAAAGCACTGATTGACGCTGAAACAGATGAACTTACAAATCAACTTGAGCAGTTGAGACGCGAAGAAGAATTGTATCGGGAGATTCGCTCAGCACAAACGGTCAACTATCTCGAATCATTGGATTTCTCAGAATTGAATGAAGATGGATCAACTCGGCTCAAAGCCCACTACGAATTTTATCATTCACGATTGAGCGAGAAAGAGCGCCTCCAATTCGAAGCAGAACTGTATCGGCATTTTTCCGATTTAATTCACGATTGCGAAGATCAAGAGGAATTACGCAATATGGAATTTGAGGATTTACCTGCGATTTTACTCACCGAATTGGATGAGCGGCGAAACAAACGAATCCTTTCATTGGATGCAAAAGATCAGAAGGAGAAGGAAGATGCTCGTGCTGAAGAGATCCGATTAGAGATTGAATCGGCCAAATCATCCTCATCCCTTGACAGAATCCGAATTACAGGAGTGAATCCGACTCAAGAGGAAGAATTGAAACAACTCTTTGCCCGAACCAGAGAGAACTTGGTATGCGACGAACTCAACTCAAAAATTCTTGGTTGTGAATATGTGCTTGAATTGGATGCCATCAGAATCCAGGGCGTAACAGATGAACAATTTGAATTGCTAACCGAAATCAAAACGTCAAGGCGTGAGGAATTGGTAGAGATTGCCCGCCAACGAAAATTCACCGAACAGTATACACGATATTTGGACTCAATCCCTCGAATCGAAGACATCGAGGAACTCCTTGCCGTGGACATAGTCAACATCACAGAGCCCCAGCAACAAGAATTGGAAGAATTACGACTCTCACGTTTAGATTATCTCGAAGAGATTGAAAGGCAAAGAGTCGAAGAAGCTCAAGCCAGGCAATATCAACTTCTGCGGGGTTTACTTGAAACCGCTAAGACTTCGGCCGAAATCGATAAAATCGAAATTGAAGAAGTCAATGAAGAACAGGAAGAACGCTTGCTTGAGATCAAAGAAGAAGTGAGGGAAATCCTTGTTGAAGATGAAATGATTACTACGTACGTCGAAAAAGCGGAAAAGAAATCAAAGAAAGCGCCAATCCCTGACGAATTCGATTACGAACCAGAATCAGCATTCAGAACACGAATCAAGACATTGGATGCGGGCGACGGCCATCTAAGATTCAGTTTACTGTGGGACAACATGAATGATTTGGATCTCATTGTACGCACATCAAATGGTGAAATTATCCATAGGGGCAAGCGAAAATCATCATGCAAAGGACACCTCGATCTTGAAATGAACTCTCAGCCAGAAATGAAATCAGCCCTAGAGAACATTGTATGGCCACAAGGTACCACGCCACCTTCTGGAAGTTACAACGTGTTCGTGTGGCACCGAAAACGCCACCAACGATTGCGAAGATCGGATCCGACGATTTACACCCTTCGCAGTAGAGTGGGCGCAGATTATTTCCAGCATTCGGGCAAAACTAGTTTCGGAGACAAACTCAAACTAATCGCATCCATCGAAGTCCCAGATTCAGAAACAATGAACAAACGATTGGTATCAGAATCAGAACTATATCGCCTTCAAAGAGCAGACGTAATGGCCGCTCAAACAATCGAAGAATTCCCCACAATTGATGACAAAGTCTCAACTGTTCACACAGTGATGTTAAACAGATTGATGGAAAAACGAGAATCCGAACTTGAAGAGGCCAAACGGAAGCAATACATTGCAGAACAAGAGGAGCAGTATAACAAAATCATGGCAGAAATTGAAGCGTCAAGAACCCTTGATGAATTGGCAGCAATTCGTTATTCACACGTATCAAGCGACGTTGTGAAATATATTGAGAAAGGTATTGTCAAGCGACGTAAATTAATCGAAGCTGGCATCAAGAAACAAGAGCAAATAGAATCCCAAGAACGATTTGAAAAATATCGCTCCATGGTGAATGAAGCAGAAGATCTGACCACTCTCGCATCCATTGTATTCGAGGACACCGACGACCGCCAATCAAAAGCACTTCAACAACTCCGCATCGCTCGCCGCAAAGTCTTGCAAAATACAGCGAATAGTGCTGAAATTGAGAAGGATAAGCAGACCAGATTGCACACCGCACTCAACGAGGCATACAAGCGAGGCGGCCTCCAACCATTGGCCGACGATGAATGGCGCAAGGAAGACTTCGAAGAGCGCCTCCAACTAGCAGAGGCAAATTCCGGAGATCTCCAAATCTCTTTGATGTGGGACAACAAGAACGATTTCAATTTGCTCGTTGTTTCACCGAGTGGTGAAATCGTCCATCCACGCAATAGAGAATCCCAAGACGGTGGAATCCTTGATGTTGAAATGAATCAAAAAGGAAGCACACGGGTGCCTGTTGAGAACGCATATTGGCCGGAGAAAAAAACTCCAAACGGGACATATTATGTGTACGTGCATTTCTACAAAGAACATGAATTGTTCAAGAGAACTAATCTCTACGAATGCCGAATCCAAATTCTAAACAAAGGTGCTAGATCCGAATTTTCAGCTCAAATGTCAGCCACAAATAAATTGCAATTCATTACATTGGCGGAGGTGGCGTGATTTTGGTAAATTTCACTTCAATGGAGACGTTCATAGTCCGACTACTACACCGTAGGTGTAGAATCATCGATTCAAATGCAATACAGGGGTGCCCAAATGCGTAACAAAACCATCCTCGTTTTCGCAATATTGGTGCTACACTGCCTCGCCCCATTCGCATCCCCTCCCACGAACCATCAATCGACAATAGACGCCGAATTCACTGTTGCAAGAGATGCAAGTGCAGATCTCAATGTAACCCAGATTGAATGGATCGGAGCCTCATATTATTGCAATCCCTGTGTAACAGACGTTCTAACACCGGGTTCTCAAGAGGTGCGAATCACAATTGCAAATGACGGATTACTCCCCGGTGGTGGCGTGGCCACCGTGTGGATCGATAGCAACGACGGAATGGGCTCGAATTCGATTGGTAGCCAATCAGTCACACTATCACCAGGGGCCGTATCTCAATATGTATTCACTTGGACTGCAATACTCGGCACAGGACAGGAAATCAATGCCTATGTAACACCACTACCAGGTTCAGACATTGATTTGTCCAACAATCAAATCATTCAGAATTTTGATGTGGATGAGGTAAATGCAGGCGAAGTATACTCGGACACCTTACCTGCAGATGGTTCGCGCCTCGCTCTAGAAAACGAAGTTGTTTCTGTCGGTGTTCGAAATGCAGGAAACATCGACACAGAGGCGACACCAATCATCACCCTCACGCCTGTATTGGGTGGAACACCCGTCACATTCACAGGAACAGCAACCTCACTTCCGGCTGGCAGTGTTGCATTTCCACCCACTGTGGAACTTGCCTCACTCATCATCACTGCAACAGGATTGTCTGGTGATTACATATTATCTGGTGAAGTATACTTCAATTCAACAACCCCACTCTTATCAGACACCGTCAGCATCACCTCGCGCACTGTGACATTCAGCCCCTATCGAACCATCTTGCTTGCACCAAGCGATAGAGCAGTCGAACCAGGCGCTTCAACGACCTTATCATTCATGGTTCAAAACATTGGAGAAGCAGCTGATCGATACAATTTCACAATCACTTCGGTCCAAGGTTGGGCTGACACTTCCGGCAACCCTGGCCAAACCCAAATCATCAACGCATCATCATCAACAACCATTGTTGTCACAGTGACAGTACCTTTCGCCACGAATCGTTCCTTGTCCGATTTAATCACTGTCGAAATCGAAAGCGAAGGCGGCGAATACAATCTTTCAGACTCAGCTGCAGTGATGGCTGGAGATTTACTATTGGGTGAGTTGAATCACAGTAGCTGGCTTGTAGACATCATCCCAGGGACTGAAGAAATTATTCAGTACACATTACGCAATAACGGCACATCTCCAGCGATTTTCAATCTAGAAGCAGGGTATTCGCAAACTGCACCAGGGTGGACTGCTGAGATATATCCAACCACCACACCTTACATGACTGTCGGCGAGGAAATCATCGTCAATGTGATTGTCCAACCACCATCACTTTCACTACCATTTGATCCCACTTCTAAACTCGCAGAAGGGAACCAATTGACTCTTTGGACCATGGTGGCACCTATCGGCGGTGGACCCAACGTCCAACATACGACCCTCCAAGTTCAACCTACAATCATGGTCGAATTATTCGCGGACCAAACTGAATTCCCAGTAGATCCATCCGAGTTGTTGATTGGCCCCGTGTCCCGTTTTGCTGACATTGAAATGGAACTACGGCACAACCTAAATTCCAACAATACTTCAATATCAACTACTGTGGACATTCAATTATCCGCTGCACCAATCGCTTTCACATCTTCTCGTCCGTCAAATGGTCCGAACGAGATTTTCCGATGGAACAGTTCAGTGACACCAAGTCAAACGAGTATGGAACTTGGAGAAACAGAATCACTTGTGGCATCAATTCTAGGTCCCTCAGATATGTTACCCCTTGCAGGTTCCCTCTCATTTGATGTGACTGCAAACCTCACCTTATCAGGAGCACTAAGCGGTATACAGGCCCCAGAGTCGAACATCAGCCTCACACTTGAGATTCCAGAATTGACACTCGCTGATGTTGAAATCCCACCCCCAACAACTGTAATTCCCGAGGTTCTTTCGTCCACCCCCATTACAATATTCAATACAGGCAACCACCAAACAAATCTCACATTGAGTGTCGAGGGGCCCGAGGGCTGGACCACCTCTATTTCACCAACGACAATTTCTGGACTTCATTCAATCGTAGATGCATGGCCCTCAGTTGGAGTGGACAACGCGACCACATCACTCAGCGTAACAGCACCCCAAAACACCCGAGCAGACACTCCATTCGAAGTCAATGTAACAGTAATGGGCGACGATGGAGAAGTTCTGACAGTAGCCGCCATCCCCTTCCTTGTAGAGGAAGTCATTGGAGCATCACTCACCCCCGAATATGCTGTTGCGGCGATTCCGGTGAATGGCAACTCATCGATTGCCCTTGAAGCCAATAATACTGGCAATTCTCTGCAGACATTTACGATTTCAATTGAGGAATCACTGGATGACATCAACCTGACATTAATTTCAGATACAGACATTGACATCGAGCCCGGAGAAGTCAGCATCGTTCAGATTGAAGTTACATCTGAACAATTTGCTCGAGCCGATGAAAATCATAGCGCTCAGGTGGTATTGTACCACAACGGAATCGAATTGGATCGGATCGACGTTTATGTGGAAATGATTGCCAACCACCAAATTGAATTTGAACACACCAGCGAATACTCCGTCGTACCCGGAATGAGCCTCAGTATTCCAGTCAACGTGACCAATGTAGGCAACCTGGAAGAGTTCATCAATTTCACATCATTCGCTCCGACTGGCTGGCAATCATCAGTGACACCATTGAATATGACAATTGATGCTGAAGGCATCGAAGTTTTACCACTCATCATTGATGTCACAGTCCCCCCCATGTCCAACGAGGCGGACCTAGATCCGGGTTCAATCCACAACCTCATGCTAATGGCAACCAATGTTAGCGATTCCATTCAGGTAGGGTCAACATCTGTTCTATTCAACGTCGAACCTGTATTCGTTCTTTCATCAGACGACTTCCCCGACATCGTCGACCTCTTGCCGGGGGAATTGAGAACATTCGCCATCGAGATTTCAAATGATGGCAATCAAGATGTCATTCTCGATTTGGATTGTGAAGTGGACACTCCAGCACGATGGGACGTATCTGATTGCGACGCCACCAATATCACACTCGCCAGTGGAGAAAAGCGCGCAGTATCCTTCAGCGTTGAAGGCATTGCATCAGATCACTACAATCTCGAACAATCGGGTTTGCGATTGTGGTTCTCACCCCAAGATAATCATTCAAACTCCGACCTTCTTGCGACGGTGTTACGCATTAGTAGAATGCACCAAGATGAACCCATAGAACTCTCAGGCGGTCAGGAAACGCACGATATTGAAGTGGATTGGATGCATGTGCCAGCAGTCGGACAAACAGCTGACTTACGTGCCATTGCCTATGAATTGGAATTGACAAACGCCAGTCGTTACATCAACGAATCATTGTATTCAGGGGATGTAAATTGGTCATTCGAGGTCAGTTTCGGAAGTGGATTCACACCCCTATCCAACAGCCCATTCACTATGCCTCCAGCTGCCCCTATGCAATTGAAGTCCATGACAATCCGAGCCGTCTTACCTCCAGCCACCAGCATACCTCCGGGCGATGGGTGGACACTCATTTTCAATTTGACACACCCCGAGGAATTCACCAGCACCCAGGTCACATTTGATTTCCGAGTAGACGCATGGGCCGACCCCTCCGTTGTCACCATCCTACTCGAGGGTGGATCGGATTTTATTGAATCAAACTCAGGAACATTGGTTGCTGAAATCACAAACGGAGGGAATGCCGCCACCGCCCTTGGAATCATTGCCACATTGGATTGCGAACCGGGCATCAAAATCCACGATGAAGCGACACAAGCAATCATCGTCATGCAACCATTTGAGACGAAAGAATTGGAGTGGGAAATTGAATCCAACGCTCTCAATTGGTGGGTTTCTGCAGATACGGTGCCGTGCACAGTCACCATTGAAGCACCAGATATGGAAGGAGATGATGAATCGAATGACATCAAATCAGTATCGTTTGATGTTCAATCGTGGTCCCTACCCCTGCTCATTCTCATACCAATCACCCTCGCTCTAGTAACACAATCGAGTCGATTATTGCGCAGAGCATCCGAGGACGAAAGATCCCTGATGCTGTGTGCATATTCGGGAACTGCATTGTTAGGTTTAGCCACACAATACAACCTAGGTTCCTACGTGAATTTCTCATTGGCAGCCACTGCGTTGTTGTGGGTGACATTCATCACATCTCGCTCATCCGGATTCGAAATCCCAGCAATTCTTTCCGACCGGCAGAATATGCAACGCGGCTCCGAATCAATCTTTGAAGACCATGAAACTGAAATGGACCGCGTTCTAAAGCAACTCGCGATGAAATTGGCTTTTGCCCCATTGGGCTTCATCATCGTCGCAATCGTCATGCCGAACGACATCTCATGGGCACTCACGAATATTGGATCCATTCTCTTGTATGCTATTATTGGAGCACTTCTTGTTGTGTACATGACCCTTCGAACTAGAAACATCTGGCTAATGATCTTCAATGAGTTGGCTGCGATGGAAATCGAATCCCAAGAACTACTCATTCAGTTGGGCAACCCATCTGCTGATTTGCGTAGGATTACCATTGGGCAGAGATGGGGAGAGGCACACGACGTAAGCGTGGAGGTAGATTCCAATGTCTGAATTGACCACAATTTCAACTCAGGGTTCCTATCGAGCCCAAGTCACCCGCCTCAATTTAATTCTAGATGAACATCTCCGTTTGATTCAGGAATCAGTGACAGACAAACATGCGAGGGATGCCCGTAGAAGCATCCGTCAAGCACGCCGAGATATCGATGAACTCAAGGCCCAAGTCGGCCGAATGCATCGCGCAATCGGCATGTTGCACACCATCATCAGAGAGAGGTCGACAACTGAAAACGAACTGGTCGATGTATTGTTGACAATGAAGACAGCAGAGACCCTCATCTTGCGAGGCGCTTTCGATGAAGCCTCATTGCAACTGGAAAGGTTGGTGGAACATTTACTCATCAATAGTGCTGCATTGAACCCCTTCATCTTCTACGAATTTTGGATGGGTGTTGAAGCACGTTGGGACACTGGCTCTGACAATGGGCAACTCTTGGTTAGGGTTGAGAACACAAGCCCTGGATTGCTACCGGGATTCAATGTCAAAGCACCAGTTCCACCGAATTGGCGATCATCCCCGCCCTCTCAAGCCATCATGGCTCTCAATCCCGGAGAATCCTGCGATCTTCTATTCAATATCACACCATCTGCCATGGCAGCCATTCGAGATGTTGGCGCACCTGGAAGTTTGCAAGAACATCTCTCACTCCAGTCTGGCTACAATTTGACTCAGCAAGGGCTCACAATCGATTGTCGTGTAGAGAACAAAACTGCGGAGACGATGACCGATGTGTTGGTGACGCCATGGATACCACCAGGTTGGAAAACCAACTCATGGCCATTCATCAGAACACTTGAACCAAATCAGGTCGAATTCGTTACTATTTACCTTGATTTGGCCAAATAACCCCATGGGAGCCTGAGTATAAACATGGAGTAGAATAAAATACCTTCTCGACTAAAAATAAACCACAGGAACGTGAACAAATGTCCAGAGAGAATCGATACCTAAACGAGAACGAGAGCGGCGCCATCGGCATCGGCGCGATGATTATCTTCATCGCACTGATTTTGGTCGCTGCAGTAGCATCAACAATCATCATCAAGACAGCTGAAGAACTCCAACAGAGAGCTGAAGCAACTGGTGATGACACGCGTGATGAAATCAGTGGAAAAATCCAACTGGTTGGCGCGTACGTTAGCGATGATAACGCAGCCGGAAATGCCGCCGATGAAATCACACTGATCGTCCAACTCAGTGCTGGTTCGGACACGACACTACTTGCCAATATGGATTGGTTCATCGTTTGTGATGGCGGTGCAGGTACAGCCGATGTCAATACAGCTGACTTTGACGGTGTTGCAACAGACTTGGATGGAACACTCCTTGTAGCGGGTTCGTCAGTCCAAGCAGGTGAAACATTCCTGGTTCCAATTGACACCTCGACAAACTGCCAACCCGGTGTTGGTGATGAACAAGAACTCCGTGTGATCATTGACGGTGGTGGCGAAACTTACGCTCAACTACACTACAACAGTGTAGACAATGGCGACACCATCGTATGATACTATGATAACCCCCCTGCCCCCCTACGGGGGGCAGAGGACATAGTGAGGTTTTGTCATGGGGTTGCTGTCATTTCTCGGATTCGGTTCAGACGACGACTACAACGACGTCGATGAAGCCTCAGTGCAGCGTTTAGAATCATTATCCGAGCAAGCCGTTGAGGCCGTGATGGTTCCCGAGGAATCGATTCCGATCGAAGAGGACGCCTGGACGCTAGCCCCGTCCCCCGCTAGAGCCCGAGTCGGGGCCAGTGGACTTGAACCCGTAGCCGTTGATAGTAAACCCGCATCTACAGGCACTTCAACGATGGATACCAAAGCAATCGAGCAGAGATTGGATGACCGTTTCGACCGCATCGAAGCGACCATGAGCATCATGGATGCCCGACTTACACAGTTGCATGTATCCGATAATTTGTCACATGCATTACCAACGGACACTTTGGTGACCGCTGATGGCGACGATGAAGAAACCGCAGAACAGGCGGACGAAACTTCCGATGATGTAGATGATCCAGAATCATCTGCTGGCGAAACTGTCAATTTACTTGATTTGTATGAGGGGAGCGTCGCAGACCTCAATCCATTCCTCAACCGCCGCCCAGATTCTCGTTCTCAAGGACCTTCAGTGACCATAAGTGAAATTTCAGCATTATTGTTGGACCACCTTTCATCTGAATCCGCAGCAGTATTCATTGAGAAAGCGAAGGCCAGTGGGATGATTTCGAAGGCCGAATCGACTGAATTAACCGCCATCATTGGGTTGGCCAATCCAGCAATCAATGACGATGGTTCGGAACACTTACCACATCGCACCCTACTGATGTTCGGCTCGATGGTGGAAGCCTGGCGAAATTCCCGAACCACCTCCGGAGAGGGGGCCTGAGATGTGGGTGGCTCAGTGAGCATTTCAGCTCTGATTGTCGGAACCGCACTTCTCGGCATCTTTGCTCTCGCATCATTGTCACTGAATAACAGTGCCCTTTCTGCCTCTGAAGTATTGGAAGAGGCATCGGACGAACCCGAGATTCGCCTCATCAACGCCTCAGAATCAAGTGGCGTGATACACCTTAACATGACCAATGCTGGAGATGAAACCATATCATTTGATCAAACGTGGTTCAGCATTGATGGAGAATTGCCAATTAGAGCGAGCGACTATCACACTCAGAGTACCATTCTATTCCCTGGAGAAACATTGCACATGCAGTTGACCGGCACAGGCCACACGTCTCCCGCACGTCTCTTCGTTGCAAGCATGGGCAGCCAATCCGGAGTATCATTTTCATGAGGTGTGGCTATGGCAGATGGTGGTGCTAGTGAATTGATTATGCTGATTTCCGGCCTATTGGTCGCAGGCATCGTCACCACCTTACTGGTTGCATCGTGGGGCGGACTAGCCAATTCAGTGGACACTGCTCAGACTCAGGCCGAAGCCAACTCGAAAACAAAAGCCGCATTGGCCAGCGATCCAATGCAAGTTTCGTGGGATCAACCATCTTGCAATCTCTCTTTGCACATTCAAAATACAGGTTCCCTTGAACTGATGGATGACGAAATAGGCATCATCGCGAATGGCACAGCATCAACAGTAAATCAAACACGACTACTCGGAAATAGTTCGGTTTGGACTTCAGGAGAAGTACTCGAATTACAGGTTTGCCCTCCTGGAATTACAATGTCAGCAGGACAGGAAATCACCGTGACAGTAATTGTGCGTAGCGAGCACTATCAAGGCATCTCAGGCCAATATTCGTTTAGCGAGGTGGTACGCCTTGTCTGATGATACCGGGTTTGCTTTTGAATTGGAGACGGACAGTTTGTCCGATAGTCTTGGGCGCTTCCTCCCCCGAAGATCCCTCTACATCGTTACAGGTAATATTGGGGCTGGAAAGAGTTTGATTTCTCAACGTATAGCGTTTGGTTTGGTTTCGAATGATGTTCGAACAACTGTGATTTCAACCGAGCTCACAACACGAGGTTGGTTGGAGCAAGTGAACAGTTTAGGATATCCACTAGAGGATGCAGCAAATTCGGGAAAATTCACCCTATTATCGCGGTTTGGAGTTGTTTCTGATGAAGTAGAAGGCCACGTCGATATTGAGGAGATATTGTCATCTGAGGCGTTACAGCATGCTGATATTTCCATCATTGATCGAGCATCGATGATACTTCAGCATTATGAGGGGACACCTGAAAAACTCCTCAGTCGACTTCGAACATTTTGTGCGGAAGAGCGCTCACTCATGTTGTTACTTGATCCCGATGAAATCTCAGAAGAAATGATGCGGACCTTGTATTCATCCGCAGAAGTGGCTATCGAGATGCGAACATCAGAGATTGGCGGTGGGCTTTCACGAATCTTAGCAGTCACTCGCTTCCTGCGAGCAGCAGGGCCAGTGCAACCCAGAATCGGTTGGCGTGTCGAACCAACCATGGGCTTCATTGTCGACATTACTGCAGTCAGTTGAGGGATGAAATATGGAAGCCGAAGAGGTCGAATTCGCCCAAGGGGATCTCAATGGAGTCATAGCTCGATACGATCACGTTCGTGAGTGGGTTGAGGACTTTGAATCACGTCACGGCACACGCCCGATGTATTACGGACCATTGGACCGCGCAGCATCTAAACAAGACCCCCTCAATCTGATTTACCATCTTCGTGGACCCTTGTTCGCGCACGTCTACCGCCCTCCACAAGATGAAGAAGGAGGTGGACAAACTCTGTGGTTTGGCATTGAACCTTATTTGACAGAAGAAGAGGAAATAATCAAACAAATCCTCGTCGAGAGATTACTCAAAGAAGCACCCAACTCCCCTTCCTTTTCCACCGATGCTGAATTTGAGGCAATGCTGGGGAACATGATGAAAAAACATACGAAAATATCAGATGTTCCAGCATCAATCAACGATGCCATCACACCCGTTCGAAGAGCACTCGGCCTGAATGACCCACCTCTCAGTGTTACAGAACAACAAATGGAACGCCTACAGTACACTGTAATTCGAGACCTCGTCCGGTCAGGCCCACTCGAAACTTTACTTTCCGATGAAATGCTTGAAGATATTCACGCCGTTGGATTGCGATACATCAGCATGGATCACAAGGTGTTTGGAATGGTTACATCAAACATTCGTTTCCGTGACCGAGAGATGCTAGAACGGTACCTGCGCGCCATGTCGGAGCGCATTGGTCGCCCTGTATCAGATAGCAAACCAATCATCGATGGTGCCCTTCTGGATGGCAGCCGTATCAACATCATTTATTCTGATGACGTCTCAATGCTGGGATCATCTTTCACCATTCGAAAATTCGCAGAAGAAACCATCTCAATTACTCAATTGATTCAATGGAAAACCATGTCGGCAGAAGTTGCAGCCTACGTATGGCTCTGTCTTGAAAATGGAATGTCACTCTTGGTGTCAGGAGAGACGGCATCTGGAAAGACAACGACATTGAATGCGATTCTTCCGTTCATTGATCACAACGTGAAAATCTACTCTGCAGAAGACACACCTGAAGTGAAAGTTCGCCACCGATTGTGGCAACGACTCGTCACTCGGGATTCTAAGAATGAAGACTCCAGAGTCGAGATGTTTGACCTTCTAAAGGCTGCACTAAGAAGCCGTCCACGATACATCATCATCGGTGAGATTCGTGGTGCTGAAGGTGCAACAGCATTCCAAGCAATGCAGACTGGCCACCCCGTGATTGCAACATTCCACGCATCATCGATTGTCAAAATGATTCAACGATTCACCGGCGACCCCATCAACGTCCCAATGCGTTTCTTCGACAACTTGAACTTTGCAATTTTCCAAGAAGTAGTTGAAGCCCCAGGTGGTGGAATTGCTCGTAGAATTACAGGTATCGATGAAGTGATTGGATACAATAAACACGCAGATGGTGTACTCACCAGAGGTATGTTTGATTGGGATCCTGTTCGGGATAAGCACTACTTCCGCGGTATGTTCCAGTCGCATCTTATGGAGAACAAGATGGCAGCCCTCATGGGCTTCGAAAATAAGCGTGATATCTATGAAGAAATGGCTCGCCGCGCTGAAGCTTTACAGAGAATGGTAGACAGAGATATTACTCATTATGACGACGTTTTCGACTTACTCGATATTTACTATCAGCAGGACTGGGAAGCGTTCTCAAACGCAATCGACACTTGGGTACCAATCGAAGACTGAGGTGAAAAGATGGAACGGCTACCACTCTACCAAATTGCATTCCGCAGAATGGAAATGCCACTCGTGGAATATGCCCTCAAAGTCGTGTTGCCAGCCTTTGTCGGGGGACTGGCAGTATCCTCAATTCTCTTCTTCACTCTGTCTTCGTTTTTCATCGGCGCCTCAGGCGTAGTTCTCCTGATTTTATTCCCGTTTGTTTCTACCGTGGGCGCCATTTCTTGGCCAGTTATTCAGACCATGCGCGAGGCGGTTCTCATCGAGAAGGAAATGCACATGTTCATCACCAGAATGGGAATTCTTAGCATCGGCGAAGTCACATCTCAATCCATGTTCGACATTCTTCGTCAAATGAGCGATTATGGAGCGCTAGCAAAAGAAGTGAAAGCCATTGAGACATTGGTGGACAAGTGGCATACAAGTTTGGCAGAAGCATCTCGGATTATTGGACGTCAAAGCCCTTCACCCATTTGGGGAGATTTCCTAGATCGAATGGCATTTTCAGTTGAAGCCGGCCAACCCATTGCTGAATTCATGAAGGCAGAGCAGAAAACCTTCGCCAAGGAATTTGACACCTTGTATGACACCCGCCTAGAGTCCATTGACATGCTCAAGGAGATTTACATCTCATTGACCACCACTGGCATTTTTGGCCTTGTTGTTGCTGGAATTCACTTGGTTCTCTTCATCACAGGTGGTTCCGGTTCTACACCATTCGATGTGCTGGTTAGAATTCGCTGGGTCCTGCTTGCCGCATTGTTATTCGTCATCATGCAAATCTCGATGTTGGTCGCATTCCGTTCAGTGGTACCCGATGATCCAATCTTTGGTAGACATGAATTTGAAACAACGTTCAGAACACGTTCACGACAAACTTGGTTGACTGCTGGAGGCATGGGCCTCCCCATCTTATTTTCAACAATTGTTGTCGCAATTTTGTATAGTGAAATCATCACATCGTCGTGGGACAAGTACGGACTGGTCTTGGTCGCTTTGTTATTCACCCCGTTCCTCGTGCCAGGGGTTACTGCGTCTCGAGAAGAAAAAAGCATCATGCGACGAGACGAATCCTATCCCGGTTTCATTCGTGCTTTGGGTGGAACAGCACAGGCTCGCTCATCTGAACCATCAGCAACAATCAAGGCACTACGAGGCATTGACTTCGGTTCTCTCAACGATTCGATTGCAAGTCTAGAAAGCCGCTTGATGCTACGGATTGATTCAGAACGCAGTTGGGATTGGTTTTCCGCAGAAGTGAATTCGTCAATGGTGTCACGATTCAATCGCATCTATTTGGAAGGCGCTCAAGCGAGTGGGGAGCCAGCTGCAGTGGCTGATCTTGTCAGCCAGAACACAACAAATCTCTTGTCACTGCGCCGACGTAGGGCACTGTCAGCCAGCACAATGAATGGTGTTGCGTATGGTCTCCTAGTGGCGACAATCGTGTCATTCAATATCGCGATTGCAGTTGTGTTCCAATTGGGTTCCAACGTTGCTGGTGTCGCTCAGGGCATGGAGAGTATGGATTTTGGTGATATTACCACCAACGCAGGTGGCCTTGGTTTGCCAGTATTGGAAGATGCAGGAGGCGTTGAATCGAATATTGCTTTGTTCAAAATCGTCACTTCCATACTGATTGTATTCATGGTATTCATTCTCTCGTCAGTCGCCTCTCGTTTACGTGGAGGTGGAATCACATTGGCTCTTGGCCAAGTCTCGACAATGATGTGGGTTGCAGCGATTACCAGCGTTCTTACAGGTATTTTACTCGAATCAACCCTCGGCGCCTTCTTCACTTCGACATAGTCGACATCATCCACAACACCTTTGAGTGATTGATACGGCCGAAAGGTCGCAATAACCAATGGAGGTGGGCCATTTTGCAGCAACTTTTCGATGAATTATCTGGTGTTAAAGATTGGGCAGACACTCTTCCAATTTACGGGAAGATTGGTATCTGTATTGGACTCAGTCTTGCTCTTTTCGGTTTTGTCAAATTTGTATTGTTGAAGAAATTTGGTGACTTCGTTAACAAAACCAAGGTGGGCTGGGACAACGATTTATTCGTCCCACTTTCATCGCGCACACTTGCATTTTGTGCAATATTCTGTATCAATGGATCCTTGGCTTGGTTATCACCTGATGCCATGGCAGCCTCATTCCATGTATTGAACGCTGCATACATCCTCATTTTCACCAGCATGATCAGCAGTACAATCAGCGTCATTACACCTCCATTCATGACATGGATTAATTCCAATAGTCAAGGAGTTGCAGTCACTGGAAGAAATCACTTCGTGAGTGGATTATCTCGAATCCTCGTTTGGGCACTCGGACTGTATTTGGTCCTCGATGAATTGCAGTTGGAACTTACAGGTTTACTGGCTTCAATGGCCGTATTCTCTTTGATTGCAGGTCTGGCTCTACAACAAACATTGGGAAACATTCTGAACTCATTCTTGCTCGCAATGGACCGGCCATTCGATGTTGGCGATCGCATTCAAGTAGACGATATTGAAGGCAAGGTCGTCTCGACAGGAATTCTCTCCACCAAGGTTCTGACATGGTCTGAAGAATTGGTAATTATTCCCAACAACACATTGGTGTCTAGCACCATTTTGAATAAAGCACGTGGTGGAGGAGATGGAGTACCAAAGCGCATCAATTTGCTCATCGATGTCAGTGTAGCCTACGATGAAGAGCCACCCCACGTGAAGCAAGTGCTGACTGAAGTTGCCCAAAGTTGCCCGTATACACTTGACACACCTAGATCTCGAGCATTGATTATTCGATTGGGCGATTATTCAATCGATTTCCGATTGTATACTTGGATTTCTGATTATGCCGATGAATGGCCAGCTCGCGATTGGATTATGCAGACGATGACCGACAAATTCCGCGAAGAAGGCATCGTCATCCCCTACCCTGTTAATATCGAACTTAAATCACAGCCATCCGGGTCCTTTAGCCGTGGCGGGAGTCATGAATTGAAGGTCAGGCGAAAAGCCGCTCGACAGCACACTGCGCGCCTACAGATGGCCAGAGCGGACGAACTTCATCGCGAAGAAAGAGAAACAGTCAAGTCGGAAATCGAGTGGCTTGAAAGTCAACTTTCAGACACCTCATTAGGTGCTCGTGAGAAGGACAAGATCCGAGCCGAAATTACCGGCCTAGCATCCACGCTGGATATGTTTGATGGCGATTAATCTCTCCACCGCCGTAGGCGGTGTTATTTTAATCGCCACTCCGTCCGACAAACTATGTCCACCACTAGGGTATGCCAATCGATGATGCTGACGGGGTTGCTAATTCTCGTCTCATGCCTTGCGATTTTTAGTGCACAAATTACTGATAACAATCAATTGGAAATCCAGCAAAGTAGTGACACAAGTCCGAATGCCCCTGGATTCCAATCTGGATCAATCTTCACTCACGATTCGTTGGCAGCAGGTGATGAACACACTTGCGCCATCCTTACCGATGAGAGCATGTCATGTTGGGGTGCGAATGGCTTTGGCCAATTGGGCACAGGCGATAATACGGCTTCATCCAATCCAGTGGCAGTTTCATTTGTCAATCCCGGTGGAGTGACAACGTTGTTCCCAGTCAGTGTGTCATCAAGTCAATACCACACTTGTGCAGTGCTGAATGATGGTTCAGTGCAGTGTTGGGGTGGCAATTCGTACGGCCAACTCGGAGATGGAACAAATACTTCACAATCTTCACCAACAGGTGTTGACCTCGGTGAAAATCACAGTGCGGTGATGATCGGTGTGGGCAAAACCCACACTTGTGCAATCCTCGAAGATGCAAGCGTTTCGTGTTGGGGTTACAACATCCACGGCCAGATTGGAGACGGGACCAATGTTCAGCGTAACAGCCCAACCAGTGTTGATTTGGGCGAAAACCGCAGTGCTGTGGCCATCTCTTTGGGCGAATCACATACTTGCGCCCTTCTTGACGATACCACCCTCAAATGTTGGGGATTCAACAACCACGGTCAAATTGGAGATGGCACATTCACCAATGCCAATACTCCGACCACGGTAGACCTCGGTGATGATACAGCAGTTGCTGTGGCCGCCGGTCGCCATCACACATGCTCACTGCTTTCCGATGAAACCGTTTCATGCTGGGGATGGAATGACCGAGGACAATTGGGCGATGGCACATATACGAGTCAACCCGAACCAACATCCGTTACAATTGATACCGGCGTGACATCACTCGCTATTGGTGACCGCCATACTTGCACAATTCTAGACAATGGTACAGCCATGTGCTGGGGGAACAATGTTTTCGGGCAATTGGGTAATGGGGCCAATACAAATTCACAAATCCCAGCCTATGTCGACTTCCCATCAGGAATCGATGTCGCTGGCATGGTTGCCGGTACTCACCACACCTGCGCTGTCATTGATGACGGGTCTACTTATTGCTGGGGTGGAAATAATGAGGGCCAAATTGGAGATGGGACCAACATCACCACAAATTCCCCAGGTTCTGCGATTAGCGGTTTGACTTTGGCACTAGATGACCGAGATCGCGACAATGACGGAACCACGGACATCTATGACACACATATTCCTGGAGACGAAGATGGAGACGGCATCGCCACTCCAGCAGATCAATTCCCCGACAACCCGGCTCGTTCAGAATCTTGCAATCCCGGATTTTATGGCCGATATTCATGCCAAGAAGCTGATGCAGGATACTACGCACCCTCTGGATCCATTATCCAGTTGCGATGCGATATGGGCACATATCAACCAAGCACCGGGCAAGAAAGTTGCATTGATGCAGACATGGGACATTACGTCCCAGAAGAAGGTGCAACAACCCAAGAATCCTGCACAATCGGCCACTTTCAGGCTTTGACCGCCCAATCCTCATGTGACGATGCGACACCAGGTCATTTCGTTGATGCACCCAATGCTAGTGCACAGAGTGAATGTGGAATCGGAACATACCAACCTAACTCAGCTCAATCATCTTGCATCGATGCATCACCGGGATATTACGTAGACACCCCCGCATCTGCAAGTCAAACAGCATGCTCTCCGGGTTCATACAACCCAGCGACAGCATCCAACAACAGTTCTGCTTGTTTGGATGCCGATCTTGGACACTACGTGAGTAGTTCAGGTCAAACCTCTCAGACCACAGCATCTCCGGGACACTATGTTGATTCGACAGGCGCCTCATCTCAAACACCATGTCTAGCAGGCACATACAATCCAGACACAGGTTCCAATAGCAGTTCTGCCTGTTTAGATGCTGATCTTGGCCACTATGTCGGCCAGCAGGGCCGTTCATTCCAATCTCCAGCAATGCCGGGGCATTATGTCGATACGACTGGAGCAACCGCACAAATTGCGTGCTTGCCAGGAACTTACAACCCCAATTCAACATCCACCGTCGCCACAGATTGTGTCGATGCAGACCTTGGATACTATGTGAGCCAATCAGGTCGTTCATCCCAAACGCCTGCGTCAACGGGTTACTATGTTGATACGACAGGTGCTACAGCCCAGATTGCTTGTTCACCGGGCTCTTACAACCCAGCAACAGCATCCACGGCTGCATCCGCATGTTTGACTGCAGACCCTGGTTACTATGTGAGCCAGTCAGGCAGTTCATCCCAAACTCCAGCATCTCCGGGATACTATGTTGATTCAGCAGGGGCAACCGCTCAGATTGCTTGTTCTCCGGGCACTTACAATCCAGTATCAACTTCAGATGATGCATCCGCTTGTTTGGATGCAGATATTGGTTACTATGTGAGTCAATCAGGACGCTCCACACAAACTCCAGCATCAACAGGGCACTATGTCGACTCGACAGCATCAACCGGTCAAACTCCGTGTACCCCGGGAACATACAACCCCGCAACCGCACAAACATCGGCTGCAGCATGTCTTTCTGCAGACCCTGGTTACAAAGCCCCCAATTCAGGTATGGGTAACCAACAAGCATGTTCACCGGGAACCTATCAGCCCAATTCGGGTCAACTAACGTGCCTAGATACTGATCTTGGAAACTATGCAAGCGGTTCAGGCAATTCGGACCAAACCCCATGTCCTGATGGCACATTCATCAATTCGACTCAAACCAGTGCTTGCACGCCTGCACCACAACACTACTACGCAAATGGAACAGGCAACATCAACCCATCACCCTGCCCATCAGCAACAGCAACCCTTGGACAGGGTTCAACATCAGTTGACAGTTGTTTACAAGATTCAGATAGTGACGGTACTCCGAATGAAATTGATAACGATGATGACAATGATGGAGTCCTCGATCACAACGATGCATTCCCAACCAATTCGGCAGAATCAGTTGATACCGATGGTGACGGCGCTGGAAATAACGCAGACCCTGATGATGATGGTGACGGTTGGGATGACACTTTTGACGCATTCCCGTTGGATGAAAATGAGTGGCTAGACACAGATGGAGACACCATAGGTGACAATGCAGATACTGATGACGACGGTGATGGTTGGAGTGATTCTGATGAGGGAACTTGCGGTAGTGACGTATTGGATGCCACAAACCAACCCATGGATACAGACGCCGATTCGATTTGTGATGTGATGGATCCTGATGATGATAACGACACCATCCCAGATACCAGTGATACCTGCCCAGGTCACGATGACACACTAGATTGGGATGACGATGGCATCCCTGATGGATGTGACAATGACATGGACATCGATGGAGATGGAATTGACAACATGGCAGACCAGTGTGACAATACCCCCCTCAACGAAATCGATCAAATCGATGAGAACGGTTGTGGTCCCTCTGAAAGTGGCGATGATGATGGTGATGGCATTTCAGATGGTATGGACCTCTGTCCCAACACACCATCGGATGAGATTCCAAACACATCGGGTTGTGGTGCATCACAGAGAGACAGTGATGGTGATGGCTGGGTGGATTCTGACGAACAGGCATGCGGTCATGATTATCTCAATGCAAATGATGTGCCTGACGAATCTTGCGCAGCAAGTGAAGGTGATACCGATTCAGAAGATGGAATCATGGCATTCAGTTCATGGATTTGCTTCATCTTGCTCCTCATTGTGATTCTTGTAATCTTGATGATTCTTTCATCAAGTCGTGATAAGGATGGCAAGATCATATTCAACATCACGAGTATCACAACAAAACTCGCGGGCAAACTCAAGAGCGAGGATGATGACGACGACGATCCTTTTGCCAACCTCGAAGAAGAATCGACTGCAACAGCATCTCCTGTTGATGATTGGTTGGATGAACCCCTTCCTTTCAAAGAAAATGAAGAGCAGAAGCAGAAGGACGCTGAGGCCAAGGCTGAGCAAGAAGCCGCAGAGCAGAAGGTGAAAGCAGCTGAGGAAAAGGCTGCGGCCGCTGAAGCAAAGGCTGCTGCAGCAGAAGAGAAGGCAGAATCTGAAAAGAAAGCAAGGCACGATGCTGAAGATTCCGCGCGTCAAATAGCCGAAGAGGCTGCTAAAGAGCGCCTTGAACAAATGGAAAAGGAAATGGAAGTCCGCCGAGCGAAACTCGCAGAAATGGATGAGGCCACTCGCGCCAAGGAAGAAGAACTCCTCCGAATTTCCGAGAAAGCAAAAACCATTGATTTTGCAACCATTGGTGTTGCAACAGCGGCTGAAAAGGACAACTTGCAAGGAATCAAAGGCGTTGGCCCATTTATTGAAGATAAATTGAACGCTTTAGGAATTTACACCTTCGAACAAGTCGGTAATATGACCGCAGAAATCGAAGAACAGGTCAATGTTGCAATCGAATTCTTCCCTGGAAGAATCAAGAGAGACAAGTGGGCCAATCAGGCAACTGAGTTAGAGAGCAAGAAAAATGAAAGCGACCTTCCTCAAATGCCAGATATAGCAGAAACAGAAGAAACAAATGGCGATGAGACATTTGATGACGTAGATTGGGAGTGAGTGACATGAAGGATATTACACTATTAAGAAAGACAAGTAGCAGCAAAAAGCAACGAGGGACA
>Ga0208765_1000414_pt1 | contig 28162 bp, 22 predicted proteins | sample ETNtaG_2_FD_185783 | JGI IMG/M metagenome (GOLD analysis project Ga0208765, IMG submission 185783) | Marine microbial and viral communities from oxygen minimum zone, Eastern Pacific Ocean - ETNP201406SV203 (SPAdes) (version 2) | ecosystem: Environmental > Aquatic > Marine > Oceanic ...
ATAAGACTACAAAGTATCTGACCAATCATAATATGAGATTCTTGAATCCTTTGTGTATTATCTGAGGGAACTTTTATAGTAATATCAGCTATACCATCTAGACTGCCACCAGTTTTACCAGTAAAAGCAATTGTCTTTAAATTTTTGTATTTAGCTTGTTTTAGTGCATTAATTACATTTTCTGAATTACCACTTGTTGAAATACCTATTAAAACATCACCTTCTGCTCCAAGACCTTGAACCTGACGAGAAAAAATTGAATCGAAGTCAGTATCATTAGACCATGCGGTTATAAAAGAGGAATCAGTTGTCAGTGCTATTGAAGGTATAGGCATCCTATCATGATCTGACATTCCACCCATAAGTTCTGTAGCCAAATGTTGTGCATCAGCTGCACTTCCACCATTACCACACCATAGAATTTTACCGCCAGCATTGATAGAACCTATAAGTAACTCTGCTGCTTTTTCTATTGATTCAACGCCATTTTTCACCATTTCATTTTTTATTTTGGCACTATCTAAAATTTGATTCTTAATATTTTCTCTCATCATTTACATATATCTTCTTTTATAATTAACAATATTAATTACTATGAATAGAAGAAGAAAACTCTTCCATTAATTCTGCAGATTTTTCTATCGCCGAACCAATAACAACAAAAGAAGCTCCAGAATTAACTATACTGTTGGCATCTTCTGGCGTGCGAATACCACCACCAACAATCAATCCTATACTAATCTCATCTGCTACTTTTTTTACAACATCTCCTGGAACTTCATTTAATGCTCCACTACCTGCCTCAAGATATATTAGTTCCATTCCCAAAAATTGAGCGGCTAATGCATGTGATACAATAATATCTGGCCGGTTTGAAGGCAGAGGCTTTGTTCCGCTAATAACTTCCACTGAGGTTGGTGAGCCACCATCAATTAACAAATATCCAGTTGGTATCGTTTCTATTCCATAATCTTTAACAATCGGAGCCGCTATGACTTGTTCCCCTATGAGATAGTGAGAATTTCTGCCGGATAATAAGGACATAAATAGCATTGCATCATAATGTTTATTTATTTGGTTAACCCCGCCAGGGAAAAGAATGACGGGTATTTCAGAAATTGATTTGATCCGCTCTACTCTTTTGTGATAGAGTCCATCCATCATGATACTACCACCAACAAATATTGCATCTACTCCATTTTGATGAGCCTTTTCAACCAATTGATCAATATTCTTATCATTTTTTTTATCAGGATCGATAAGAACTATAAATCCTGCACCTTTTTTTTCAACACAATCATTTAATTTAGATAGGACACTCATTTATTCTATTAGCTTAGCATAATCCTGATAATCTAGAAAATTTTCTTTTTCTATTTTTTCATCAGATTTTATTTTAATTATCCAACCTTCTCCATAACAGTCTTGGTTTACTTTATCTGGAGAATCTTCTAAATCATTATTTATTTCAATTACGGTACCATTTACTGGAGCATAAAGCTCCGAAACAGTCTTTACAGCTTCGACCTCTCCAAAAGGCTCTCCAGCAATAATTTTATCACCAATATCTGGTAATTCTAAGAATATAATATCACCTAACTGACTTTGAGCAAAATCTGTAATACCTATTATTGTATCATCATTTTTATCATTTACCCATTCATGTTCTTCAGTATATAATAATTCCTTTGGTACATTCAATGTTTTTCCCTCTCTATTTTACTCGGGTTTATAATTAAAATTTTCCAGAAATCCTGTATCAAATTTTCCAGAAATAAAATCAGCATTCTCCATTATTTTTTGATGATAGGGTATTGTGGTTTTTGGTCCTTCAATTATAGTTTCCTCCAGAGCCCTCTGCATTCTATTAATCGCTGCCTCTCTATTTTTTGCGTGCACTATTATTTTCCCTATCATCGAATCATACTGCGTTGGAATTACGTAACCAGTATATGCATGTGAGTCTACTCTCACTCCTTTACCACCAGGCATATGAAAATTCGTAATTTTACTTGGGGATGGCATAAAATTATTTGACGGGTCTTCTGCATTGACCCTACACTCAATAGAATGACCTCTTAATTTATAATTAGGATTGTAATCAGGACATTTCTCTCCAGCATGCACTCGGATTTGTTGTTTAATTAGATCAACTCCTGTAACCATCTCTGTTACAGGGTGCTCAACCTGTATTCGCGTATTCATCTCCATAAAATAATAATTCTTATCTTTATCCAATAAAAATTCTACCGTACCAACTCCAACATAGTCAATTGCTTTGGCACCAGCGATAGCAGCATTACCCATTTTTTTTCTTAATTTATCATCAACAGCAGGTGATGGTGATTCTTCAATCAACTTTTGATGTCTTCTTTGAATAGAACAGTCTCTTTCACCAAATTGAATTACATTGCCCTTGTTATCAGCTAAAATTTGAATCTCTATATGCCTGGGTTCCTCAATAAATTTCTCAATATAAAGATCTCCATTACCAAAGCCAGTCAATGCTTCTTGGTATGCAATCTCGTAGAGACTATTTAGTTCATTTTCTGCCTTGACCAAGCGCATACCTCTTCCCCCACCTCCAGCAGTTGCTTTCAGCATAATTGGATAGCCCATTTCATTTGCTAAGAATTTTCCTTCTTCAACATCAGTCAATACTCCTTTCCCACCAGGGACCACTGGTACACCCGCAGATTTCATAGTCTCTTTAGCTGTCGCCTTATCACCCATTGACTGTATCATTTTAGAATCTGGACCAATATAATGAAACCCATTTTCAGCACAAATCTTAGAAAATTCAGCTGATTCTGATAAGAATCCATATCCAGGATGAATAGCATCAGCATTCGTAATTTCCCCGGCAGCAATAATCCTAGGAATATTTAAATAACTCTCATTACTCGAAGGAGGCCCTATACATACTGCTTCATCCGCGAACTTAACATGAAGGGATAATTCATCAGCCGTAGAATATATTGCAACTGTTTTTATACCAAGTTCGTGGCATGCTCGTATTACACGAAGAGCTATTTCACCACGATTAGCAATAAGAATTTTTTTAAACATTATTGTACTAGAATGGTTCTATATCGTATAAAGGCTGGTTGAACTCTACTGGATCAGAATTATTTACAAGTATCTTTTTTATTACCCCATTATGTTCAGATTCAATCTCATTCATAATCTTCATTGATTCAATTATACATAATACTTGACCAGATTTAATAGTATCACCTTCCTCAACATATGGTGGTTTATCCGGAGATTGAGAACTATAAAATACACCAGGCATTGGTGATAGAATCGATATTTTATTTTCTTCATCAAGATTTTGATTTTCTAAATTAGCAGATGATGAAGATTGGATATCTTTTGTATTTATGGTTTTATCTGGTGAATTTGTGGTAACATTTGGTGAATTTTTCAATACACGAATTTTTTTTCCCCAGAATGTAACCTCGATCTCATTAACGTCTGAATTTTCTAATATATATATTATCTCTTTTAGCTTATCTTGCCACATAAATATATCCACTCCTTAATTATTTTTTGCTCTTTCAACATATTCACCACTTCTAGTATCGATTTTAATACGTTCTTCCTCATTGATAAAAAGAGGAACATTAAGCTCAAACCCAGTTTCAACGGTAGCAGGTTTACTGGCACCGGTTGCCGTGTTACCCTTAAATCCTGGTTCAGTCTTGATAACTTCAAGAATCACATGTGCAGGCATTCTAATATCTAAGATTTCTTTATTATCAAAAATAATATCTACATTCATTCCAGCAATTAAATAGTATTTATTGTTTGAAACTATATTTTCATGGATCATTAATTGCTCAAAGGTTTCATTATCCATAAAAACAAAATTCTCTCCATCAAGATAAAGAAACTGTACCTGCTTCGCTTCCACTCTGATAAATTCTAACCTAGCCCCAGCATTAAAGGTATGATCAATAATTTTACCACTTTGGATATCTTTTAGTTTAGTTCTAACAAATGCACCACCTTTACCAGGTTTAACATGCTGAAACTCAATTACTTTCATTCTTTTTGATTTAAACAAGATTACGGCATTATTTCTTATATCTGCTGTTGTTGCCACAAAAACCTCTGTTTAGTTATATCTTGATACATGTAAATATAAGACCACTATTTTACTCTTCAAATGTAGGCTTATTTTTATAAATTAATTCTATTCAGGGAAAAAATTATTTATTAAATCAATTACCTTATCTTTATCTATATCCATTTCATAAGGTTCTATAGACTGTTTAGCATATTTTACTAGATCTGCTTTAGATAAAAGACCTATCCACTGAGAAAAACTATCATCATCGCAATGAAATAACTCCCTGTTTCCTATTATTTCCTCTGTAGTCATTTCAAGTGTCCTAATATATGTTGAATATTCTATGTATTCTCTAGTAATGTGAGACAATTCAGAGTAAAATTGTTTAGAAAATCCTTTCTTATTAAGAGCAGATAATCGATCATTAGCAATCTCTATCGGTGATTTTATGATTGAATAGCTATTTTTTGGGTATATATATTTTATTCTTTTTCTCAGAACCCAAATAATTGCTGAAACAATTACCAAACATAAAATTATAAGTAAAATCTCTTTATATGGTATGACTACCTTAACAGCGACAGGTCCTTTCACAGGTCTAACTTTTACATCACTTAATGATGTTAGAACCGATACTATATCTATTGCTACTTTTTCTATTTCAATATCTTGATCAACGTTTCCTTGAGGATCTAAGACATTAACATAATATGAGGGTGTATAAAATCTTCCTGTATCCCAAAATGCAATTTCAATAATTCTTCCTATAACAAGCTCATCATCAAAAATTAACCTTTGAGAATATATAGATATGGAATCACCTTTAAGATTTAGTTCAGGAAATTCTAGTTTTTTATTTTGTTGTGAACCTTTACCCTTTATTTCCCAGGTGATAATATCACCGATACTAGCTTTAGATGTATCTACTTCGGAAGTAACATAAATTGATTGGGCAAGGACTGATGAATAAAAAAATACTAAATGAAATATTATTATTTGCAAGATTAATATTTTTTACCTCTTCTTTTGAAAAATTTCATCAAAGGATCAACATAATCTTCAGTTGTTGATATCGATATAATATCCAATCCAATTTTTGCTGATTGTTTTTCTAGATCAACTAGCGATTTAATATTATTGTTATTCATCTGTTTAAGATCTGGCTCGAAAGAAGTATCTATCCAAAACATTGAACCAGTTTCGGGGTCTTCAACTTTTATCATTCCAATATCTGGAAGATTAATCTCATAAGGATCATATATTTTTATCCCAATTAGATCATGCTTACGATTTGCAATTCTAATTGAATTCCAAAATTTATCATCTAGAAAATCAGATAGAAGAAAAACGACACATCTCCTCTTAGACACTTTCATTAAGAACTCAAGAGCATCCTTTATTGAACTACCATTTCCATTTGGCTTTGTATATAATAATTCTCGGATTACTCTTAACACATGTGATTTTCCTTTCTTAGGCGGCACATATTTAACCACCTCATCGGAAAAAAGAATAAGACCTACCTTATCGTTATTTTTTATTGCAGAAAAACCAAGTACGCTGGCTATTTCGGCACCGATATTCTTCTTTAATTGAGATTCAGAACCGAATGCTCCGGATGCAGATATATCAACAATTAAGAAAACAGTGAGTTCCCTTTCTTCTTCAAATACTTTGATAAATGGATTACCTGACCTCGCGGTAACATTCCAATCAATCAGCCTGATATCATCTCCCGGTTGGTACTCTCGAACTTCTGAGAACGTCATACCTCGTCCTTTAAATACTGAGTGATATTCACCACCAAAAAAGTTATTTACTAGACCTCGAGTTTGAATTTCTATCAGTTTAACTTTTTTCAGTATTTCTCGGGGTATCATTGTAGTTTATGGAACCTCTATTTTTTCAAATAATCTGTTGATTACTTCTTCAGTATTCAGTTCTTCAGCTTCAGCTTCATAAGTTAAAATTATCCTGTGCCGTAATACATCGGCTCCAATATATCTAACATCTTCTGGAGTAATATACCCTCGGCCTTCAGTAAATGCTCTGGCTTTTGCTGCTCGAACAATATTTATAGTAGCTCTTGGAGAGGCGCCAAAATCTATAATTCCATCCATGTCTTTTAGATCATATTTAATTGGATTCCTCGTAGCAAAAATTAGTTTTAATACATAATCTTCCACTTTTTCATCTACATATATATCATTAATTACATCCTGTGCATCAATAATCTTATCAGGAGTGACAACAGGCTTAATATTAATATTTTCTCTCGTCTGGGTATTTTGACGCATTAATAGTTTTTCTGAATCCACATCTGGATAATCAATCAAAAGTTTAAACATAAATCGATCCACTTGCGCCTCAGGAAGTGGATATGTTCCCTCTTGTTCTATAGGATTCTGTGTTGCGAGAACCAAGAATGGTAGGTCTAGACTATAAGTATTTTCGCCAATAGTTATCTGTTTTTCCTGCATAGACTCTAACAAAGCACTCTGAACCTTAGCAGGAGATCTATTGATCTCGTCAGCAAGTATAATATTAGAAAATATGGGGCCTTTTCTAGTATCAAACTCACCAGATTTTTGGTTATATATAAGAGTACCTATTAAATCAGCTGGCAGCATGTCTGGTGTAAACTGTATTCTTTGAAAATTAGTATCTATAGAACTCGCTAACGTTTTAACAGTAAGTGTTTTGGCTAACCCTGGTACACCTTCAAGAAGCATATGACCATCAGCCAGCATACAAATAATTATCTTATCAATTAATCTCTGTTGCCCTACAATAACTTGATTAAGATTATCGCGCAATGGTTGGACAAAGCCAGAGGCTTTTGCTATACGTTCATTTATCGCTGAAAGGCTAAAATCACTCATTATATAAACTAATCTTTAAGAGGTAATGTGTTTTAATGCCGGAATGTCATTAATATCTTTCCCGAGATGATCAATCTCAAATTTTACTGATGGTGATAGCTCATGTTTTGGAAAACGATCTAAAAAAACTTGATATTCACTGCGAGCTTTGTCAAAGTCTTTTAAAACATTTGCATATATATATCCAATCATAAACTGAGCAAGGGACTCTTCTTTCGAACCTTTATAATTATTAAGTACAATACGGTATTCTTCTAAGGCTTTTTCAAAATCTCTGAGATCATTCATATAAATGTCACCAATTATATATTGAGCTTTTGCTGCAAGTGTATGATTTGGATATTGTCGAACCATATACAGTAGATTACTGATTGACTCATTAGTAAGTTTTCTTTTTCGAAGTGTTTCAGATTTATTTATTATCCATTCAGGAAAAGCATCCAGTTCTTTACCTGCCTGCTTAGCTTGTACGGACCCGGGATAGTTATCAACTGTTTTATTAAGTGCATTATATACCATTCCAGGATCATGTTTCCAATTTTTATATATATTTACTAGCTTATATTGTGCTAAAGAGGCTAGGCTGTCATCTGGATATTCACTGATTAATAGATCAAGATTTTTTATTGCTTTATCTTCTTCATTCTGATCTAGACTTGACTGGGCTAGCCCCATTAACTCTGGAGCTTTCTTAGTACAGCCAATGATTAATAGACTAACTAAAATAATAAGTGTTTTCTTCATTTTTGTTTTATTTAATGAGCGCAAATTTATGTTTTGAAATGATATCACAAAAGAAGATACTAATATAGTAACAAATTAAATTATAAACGGTTCCAAAATAAATTTGATCATCAAAAAAGATATTGCACACCAAAATTAATTTTCCCCTTACCTAATTCAATATTATCATTTATTACAGGAATCGCATAGTCTAACCTTACTGGACCCAACGGTGTAGATAAGGTCACGCCGATTCCTGTATCCCAGCCCAATTGACTTTTAATAAAGTTCTCATAATTATCTGATAATATACCACCATCATAAAAAATATTGATCCCCATGCTTTGATTTAATTGTATGCGACATTCTATATTTGTTAAAAATCTGAATGTTCCACCAATAGGAATACTGCCAAGGCTATCCATTGTCTTATATTTCAGAATTTCCCATCCTCGCATGTTTGAGCTGCCTCCTAAATAAAATTTTTCATAACTGTAATCAATGTCTGATTGCTCCCATGACCACAGCCTGCCTAGTTTAACACGTATTGCGATAACAGATTTCTTTGTTATTGAAGAATATGTATTGAAAGAAAAATCTAGCTTCTGATAATCTCTCTCTCCTCCTAAAAAATATCCAGTAGATTTGAAATAAATATCAAACAAATACCCTTTTTTAGGAAATAGAGGGTCATCCTTTTTATCAAGATGGAATCTAAAAGACAGCGAACGCTGCTGTAAATTTTTTACGGATGATGTATTCTGTATTATATCTAAGCTGTCATTTATTGTTAAACTATTATGATCAATATTATTATCGCTAAAGTTTTCCCATACAGTAACATTCTGTAGATAAGATCTCTCATCAATCATAATACTCTGAGACATCTCAATGCCATAACGTTCTACCTGATCAATAGTTTCCTGATCATAATTAATTAAGGTTTCGTAGAAACTACTTATTTTTGTTGGCCAACGAATACCTAAAATCCAATTAGAATCAAAACCAATATCATACCTTAATCGCGGCAAATTAAAATTGGTTTCCCATGGAAAACCTATCAGAAATTTTGTTGAGAAATTTGAACTTGTTTTAAAAATAGACCTGTTCCTCCACTCAATAAAGCCGCCTATTGCTGGCAAAGGATCAAGCCCTTCATAGAATTCTATTGGCTCATACCCTCCGACAGATAACCATTCTCGCTGTTTATATTTGTTCAAAGATATAACCATGTTAACTAAGGAGTCAGAGTCTGATACCTTTGTCGGGACAAGATTAACCATAGAATAAATTCCTGTTTCTCGGAGTCGCCGTTTTGATTTTTCTATGGTTTCTGGATCATAATGATTTCCAGAGCTGTATAAAAGCTCTCTAAATACTAGAGTGCTATCTATTATATCAATACCTTCTATAAAGGTTTTATTTATATATACGTCTAGTCCTTCATTAATTTTGATAACTACTTCTACTGAATCACTAATAATTGGTTCTATTTCAATTGTAGAAAATAATTTTGAAAAATATTCAAGCTCCCTCTGTAATTCTGTAACTCTTTCATTTAATAACACACTGTTAAATGGGGCAAGTTCGTAAAGGTTTAGAATATTTTGTATTATATCATCTGAAATATTTTTGTTGCCAGATATATGTACCTTAGACACGAAGAATTGTTTACCCTCATCTATCTTAAAATGTATATCTGCAGCATTATCGTTTATCTCATACGACTCTCTAACGTCTACTAATAAAAAACCCTTTGAAATAAAATAATTTTTTAGTGTAAACGAATCCATCTTCAATAATCGACCATTGAAACTCGTACCTTTAAACGTAAAAGAAAAATTCGATGGTCTTTGCCGAAGTAACGGCATCAATTCTTTTTTTGAAATGGATTCATTTCCAGAAATTGTAACAGAATTTATTTTTGTTGGTAGTTCCTGGCTAAATATTGAATAAAAAACGAAATGATAGCATAAGATAGCTATAAAAAAGTATTTTATCACTTATACTATTTTTAGTCTAGTATGCGTATCGATATCGATACTTAAGATGCAGATTGCCTTTATCATCCATATTCCCAACCAATGATAAGTTACGATTTAATTTATATTCTACACCAATCTGTAATTGATCTGGATTTGTTAATGAAAAGGATTTTTTATAAGATAGGTTTGCATATGTTTTACTACCAAATTTCTTTTTAGCAGAAATTTTAAAATCTTCAAGATCATTACGTTCACTATCAGACATATTTTGGCCACTTATAAAACTCGCAGTACCTGATATATCTATCTCATCTGGCCTCAGCATTTTTAGGGCTGACATTTCCTCTAAATTCTTCTCAAGTTGAGTTTCTAATAATGATCCGAGTAGTGAATTTGCTTGAACACCAAATCCTGTTGAAGACATTTCCTGGTCTTCAAACCGAGTTCCAAATGTTAAAAGTTCTATAATATCACTTTCCGAGAAACCGCTGCGAGATTCTAATATCAGGTCTGCGTCATCTAAATCACCTGTAATTCTTAATCTTATCTCTTCATCAGCTATATTGGTTGATGCAGTTAAGTCCATATTAGGATTAATACCATTATTGTCAAAGGTCACATACCCATTCAATCCTGTGAAATTATCTTTAAATGATAATATTGATCCGTCCTCTATATAAACTTCGCCACCAATATTCCAAAACTGATTCCCAATTTTTGATAAACTTATTTCACCAATCATACTCGCATCAACCTGTGAATTTTGGAATTTACCTTCATCTTTTATGGGGATATTTAAACTATAAGACATAACTATTCCATCGTTTTCTGTCAGCGTGGAACCAATATCTTCTGAGATAAATTCATGAAATAATGTAGCATCTACTGCTTCTATAGTACCAGATATGCTGACCGTATCTCTACCAATAATTGAAATATTTAAAGAGTCGACATTACCATTTAAATCAATAGGTATTGCTTCAACATAAATATTATTTTTATTAATCGAGTTTACTACTAAGTTATAATCTGGCTCAAAAAATCTGGTAAAATCTATAAAACCTAAAACACTGACATTATCCATATCTTGCTGCTGTTTATTTGAGATTTCATTAATTGAAGCACCAGTTAAATATTCAATATTCATTTTATTATTACTCATAAGAGCCTTACCGCCCACATGAATTAAAGGATTATTAATTAACATCGTGTACACTCTAGAATCATTTACTTCAATACTTCCATCTCTAATAATAGCCGACGCAGGACCAGATAATGATAGATCTATATTTATGTCGCCTCTTACAGAATCTAATTCTAGTATATAAGGGCTTAAAAATAGCATTGAATTAAGGGTGGCTTTAGTATGATAATCGATACTATCATGAATAAAAAACTGTCCAAAACGGTTTGAACTTAAATTTAAATCGAAGGGAACTGTACCATAAGAGGTGATTATTTCTTCACTGTTTCTTGAATTTGCATAATCAATATGTAAATAATTATCATTATAAGAACCTTTACTAGAGACATCACCAAGAAAAATACGATCAAATACAGCGTCATTTACTATTGTATTAAATTCAAACTTCGTCTCATCCAGGCTACCAAATAATTTTAGATTTCCAGTAGCTCTGCCTTCTATTCTGTAAAAATTAGGGATAAGCTTATGCAACATCGGCATAGACAAATCCTTATAAGTAGTAACAAGAGAAACCATTGACTTCTTTTTATTAGAATTTTTCAGAGGTAAAGTACCAGATAATTGAAATCCCATCGATGTATCTCTGGTCATAGAAATATCATCAATATGCATTATACCTGATTGAAGTAAAATCGCTAGATTCATTTGATCATAAGGCTCACCTAAATAGTATCCTTTTTTGAGTGCGATATCAATATCATATGTAGGGCTCTTATTTGTCGAGATAAAACCAAGCTCACCAAATATAATTCCTGATAATTCTAAGTACTTATTATCGATAAATTGGGTAATCACATTCGCATCAAAGTTTGACATTTTTAAACGACCTTCAGAATAAGAACCAAAAGTTAAAACGCCATCAAGGATACCATCATTAATATGAATCTCAAACGGTTCTATTGCGACAGTGGTATCTTGATAATTAATGAAGATTGGTTTTGCATTAACTAAATAGTTATCCCGATATGCAGACTGAATCCTGTCTATTTTATATTTATTCTTTGATAACCATGAGCCTGAGATTAATAAATAATCATCGCCAGATTTAAAATGGCAATTTTCAACAATCATCCTATTTTTTGAAAAAGAAATATCTAGCGTTCCTGTATCAAAAAGTTCATCTTTCCATTGTCCTTTTTCAATCTTGAGGTTTACAAAACCAGATGGAAAATTCGATTCTGATTCCATTTCGGAATGGAAACTAAGTGAGCTTAAAGAAAAATCTCTGTATACAATATTCTTACAATTTAAATCTGCTACTGCATCAGGCTTTTCGATTGTACCCCTGATTTTTAATTTTCCTGTTGCAGTACCACTCTTGAATTCATCTATCCAGAATTTGTTAATTATATCTATATCTGCATTTTCTAAATCAGCAATGATATCCAGTTCTCTAGATTTTAAATTTGTTATTCCATCTAACGATAATATACTTTCGCCAATGATTAACATTACTGGGTCTACGGTCGAAATTACACTATCAGTATAGCTTACCGTTCCATGAAATGAACTTTCATCATCTGAGAAAACACCATACTCAGCAACCTCTAAGGTTAATTCAATATTTTCAAGAGCCTTTTTTTCATCAATAGTCCCTTCTAAAATAGCCATCCCTGATAAAAGTGTAGGGTCTTGTTCAATTAACCAACGGCTCAGATCTAAACTATCAAGATAGAAATATCCACTGATACGCCTATTATCCTCCCAAACACCATTTACCCGAAGCCTAGAATCCTCACCATATAGATTTAATGATTTTAGTAATATGTTCGAATCTTTTTTAATTACATTTATATCTCCACTCATTTCTAAACCTAAATTATTTGATATAGATAAGTTTCCACTGATATCACTCTTGACTGACTCAAAATCTACTTTACCTGAAATATTACCAAATTTTCCTTTTAACGGAGTCCGACTAAATAAGTCCTCAGAAATATAGAACTCATCAATATTTATAGATCCAATAAACTTTGATTCACTATGAAGATATGAGAGCACGCCATTTATGGGAGCATTGCCTATTGTACCTGAAAATTGCTCTATAATGATGCCTTCTTGGTTAGCAATCAGATCAACATTGTCCATATTAAATTCGATAGAGTTTTCTCCCTGATTTTTTAGATTCAAAGTTGATAGTTCTAACTTCAAATCTTTATCGCCAGTAATACTTCCCTCTATCTCACCAATTAAAACCAAAACATCATTTTGAAAATCAATAGGTATTTGACCACTAATAAAAAAATGATCTATATCAAATGGTATACTAGGATTAGTATAATTTTTTATAGGTCTACTTTTGTTTAATGTCTTATTAAATGGCTGTGTTATTAAATCCTCTATTCTAATATCATCAAAAGTCAGCCTACTAAAGAAAGATGAAAAAAAGTCTATGTTAATTAGACCTCTATTAATTGACATGTTACCATAAGAAGGATGGATAACATTTACATCATAGATCTTTATGCTAGAAAATAAATTTCCAGATATTTTAGCAGCAGTAACCTCAAACCTATTAATTGAAAGTCTATCATTTATTTGATTAATAATAAATGATTGCCAAAAAACAGCACTTGAGATCAGAATAATGATAGATATAACTAAAGTAGTAAATAGAATTTTGGATTTTTTATTATTAGAAAACATAAATATTATTCTTAATTATAAACTACTTCAACATAGAGGAGTTCCAAAAACAAAAAAGCGGTCAATATTGACCGCTTTTTTGTTTATAAAGGTTAGTTTAATATTTAGTCAACAACTTCAAAATCAGCGTCTTCAATTTCATCCTTATTTTTCTCTTTTTTATCATCGCTAGAAGGTGCTTCTTGTTGCTGACCTTCCTGATTAGCTCCATCATACATCTTTGTTGCAACCTGAGACCATGAATTACTTAGCTCTTCTATAGCTTTTTTCATATCAGCTACATTTCCACTCTCTTTAGCTTTTTTAAGTGTATCTAACTTTTCGTTGATCTGAGCTTTATCTTCATCGTTTAATTTTTCATCATTCTCTTTAATATTTTTCTCTGTTTCATATATTAAATGTTCTGACTGATTGATTACGTCAACCTTCTCTCTTTTTTCTTTGTCTTTTTGTTCATTCTTTTTTGAATCATTAACCATTTTCTCTATTTCAGCTTCAGATATGCCGCTAGATGCCTCGATTCTAATACTTTGCTCTTTACCGGTAGCTTTATCTTGAGCACTGACATTTAATATACCATTTGCATCTATATCAAATGTAACCTCAATTTGAGGGACACCTCTAGGTGAAGGCGGTATATCGGCTAGATGAAACCTTCCTATTGTCTTATTATCAGATGCCATCTCCCTTTCACCTTGAAGAACGTGAATCTCTACAGTCGTCTGATTATCAGCTGCCGTACTAAAGACCTGTGACTTCTTTGTAGGTATCGTTGTATTTCTTTCTATAAGCTTAGTAGAAACCGAGCCAAGCGTCTCAATACCAAGAGAAAGAGGTGTAACATCTAGTAGTAATACATCATCAACATCTCCAGCTAATACTCCTCCTTGTATAGCAGCACCCAAGGCCACAACCTCATCGGGGTTTACACTTTTATTCGGATCTTTACCAAATATTTTTTTTACTCTTTCCTGTATTTTAGGAATTCTAGTAGAACCACCAACCAAGATAACTTCATCAATATCGGATGAACTTAAACCAGCATCAGACAAAGCTTTTTTACATGGCTCAATAGTTCTGTCAACCAGATCTAAAACTAATTCATCGAATTTTGCCCTTGAAAGATTTAGGTTTAAGTGCTTGGGCCCTGACGCATCTGCCGTAACAAAAGGTAAATTGATGTCTGTTTGTTTAGAAGATGATAACTCTTTTTTTGCTGATTCAGCAGCTTCCTTCAGTCTCTGAAGAGCCATAGGGTCTTCACGTAAATCAATACCATCACTTTTTTGAAATTCCTCCGCGATCCAGTTAATAACTTTTTGATCAAAATCATCACCACCCAAATGGCCATCTCCATTTGAGGATTTGACCTCAAAAACACCATCACCTAACTCAAGAATTGAAACATCAAAAGTACCGCCACCTAAATCAAACACTGCAATTTTTTCATCTTTTTTCTTATCTAAACCATAGGCTAATGATGCTGCAGTCGGCTCATTTATAATCCTGCGGACATTTAAACCTGCTATTTTCCCGGCATCCTTTGTAGCCTGTCTTTGTGAATCATTAAAATAGGCAGGAACAGTAATCACAGCATCAGTTACTTTATTTCCTAAATATTCCTCAGCATCCTGTTTAAGCTTTTGTAATACCATAGCACTAATTTCTGGAGGTGTATAATCTTTATCATTCGCTTTAACAATTACAGCTCCATTTGAATTTTTCTCTACTTTATATGGGACCTCAGAGATTTCATTATCAACCTCTTTGAACATACGCCCCATAAACCGCTTAATAGAAAAAATAGTATTCTCGGGGTTTGTAACCGCCTGGCGCTTTGCAGTTTGGCCTACTAAACGATCTCCATCTTTTGCAAAAGCGACAACTGATGGTGTCGTCCTACCTCCTTCTGGATTGGTGATTACAGTTGGCTCCCCACCTTCTAAAACAGAAACACAGGAATTTGTAGTACCTAAATCAATTCCAATAATCTTAGACATTATAGCTCCTCAAAAATTTTATATTACTCTTACTTTACAAGCAATATTCCAAAATAATTAATAGCGCTATTTGGCAGATATTATATACTAATAGTACTATTTGGCAGATAAGTTATTAATAAATCTATTTCGAGGATTTATTTTTTGCAGAGGATTTATTTTTTTCAATAAATGAAAATCTAAATTTAGACTTATTTGAATCTACTTTTATAATCGTCCCCTCAGGAAATGTACGTTTTAAAAACACTTCAGAAAGGTAATCTTCTAGAGAAATTTGAATCTCTCTTCTAAGAGGTCTAGCTCCATATTGAGGGTCATATCCCCTTTTGGCCAATAAGCGCTTTGCAGAAATGGAAAGTTTTATTTTCAGTCCCATTTTTGAAAGATTATCAGAAAGATCATTCAATTGTAAATCTATTATTTGAAATACATCTTGTTCACTTAGCGAATGAAATACTATCGTATCATCAATCCGATTAATAAGCTCTGGAGAAAATGTATTATCCACGGATTTCATAATCTTTGATTTTACATTTTTATAATTATCTGATCCTGAATTTTCCACAAAACCTAAGTCATTACTATTGAGATCTTTTGTACCTAGATTTGAAGTCATTATTATAATTGTATTACTAAAATCAATTTTTCTTCCCACACCATCTGTAAGAACTCCATCATCAAAAATTTGTAGCATAATGCTATATAGATCTGGATGAGCTTTCTCAATCTCATCTAATAATACGACGGAGTATGGGTTTCTACGGATTTTTTCTGTTAATTCACCACCTTCATCATATCCTACATAACCAGGAGGTGCACCGATTAGCCTCGATAATGAAAACCTCTCCGAAAACTCTGACATGTCAACCTTTACTAACGAATTAGAATGATTAAATAAATAATTAGCTAGTACTTTTGCCAACTCAGTCTTTCCTACCCCAGTTGGGCCTAAGAATAAAAACACACCAATTGGTCTAGAGGGGTTTTTTAATCCTGTTCTTGCTCTACGAATTGCCTTTGAAATACTTTGTATTGCAGCTTCCTGCCCAATGATAAATTGGCTCAAGCTTTTAGGTAGATTGAGGAGTTTTTTGCTCTCAGATTCAGCAACTTTATTTACGGGAATCCCCGTTATAAGAGAAACAACATCAGCGACATGTTCAGATGAAATATTTAACTCTTTAACTTTAGATTTTTCATTCCAAGATTGTTGTGCAACACTAAGCTTATCAAGAAGTTTACGCTCTTCATCCCTAATAACAGCTGCCTCTTCATAAAGCTGCTTAGTGACCTTTATCTCTTTTTTTGATCGTAGAGAGTCTATTTTTTTTTCAATAGCTATAATATTTTTTGGTACTTTATCATTAAACATATGAGCACGCGCACCTGCCTCGTCTAATATGTCAATCGCTTTATCAGGTAAAAACCTATCAGAAACATATCTCTCTGATAAGTGCACACATGCATCTACTGCATTGTTTGAATATTTCACATTATGGTGCTCTTCATATTTTTCTTTTAACCCCATTAATATTTCGATGCTTTCATTTATTGATGGAGCATTAATTATTATTTTTTGAAAACGCCTATCAAGAGCTCCATCTTTTTCAATATGCTGCCTGTATTCATTAAGAGTAGTTGCCCCAATACAGTGAATATCTCCACGAGCCAATGAGGGCTTGAACATATTTGAAGCATCTAATGAACCAGATGCTCCTCCTGCACCAACTAACGTATGAACTTCATCAATGAAAATAATTAGATTTTGGCGAGATTCTAATTCACTCATGATACTTTTCAATCTTTCTTCAAACTGTCCTCTATATTTTGTGCCTGATACTATTGCTGCTAAATCCAGAGAAAGAATACGTTTATTGTGGAGAAGTCTTGGCACAGTCTTTCTAACAATTCTTTGGGCTAATCCTTCAATTATAGCAGTCTTACCTACACCTGGCTCCCCAATGAGAACAGGGTTATTCTTCTTCCTACGAGCTAAAACCTGAGCAACTCTTTCTATCTCTTTTTCTCTACCAATTACAGGGTCTAATTTGCCTTTTGATGCAAGGTTTGTAATATCTCTTGAAAAATGATCAAGCGTAGGCGTTTTTTCTCCAGTTTTGTATTCATCAATTTCATAAGATTCTTCATCATCTATATTTTCACCATCAACCAATTCTGATACGGTATCAAAATCAAAATTGAAAGAGCTTAACACTTCGTAAACTACCCCTTCTTTCTCACGCAACATTGCTAACAGCAAGTGTTCATCATCAGCAACATGATGGTTTCTAGATGATGCTTCAAGATATGCATTTTTTAATACTCTTTCAGCTCTCATGCTTAGAGGAAGGTGACCTAGAGTCATTGTACTCTCAGATGTACTAATTAAGTCTTCTATCATTTTAATTACTGATTTTATATCTAAATCATAGAGTTCAAAAATTTTTGAAGATATACCTGACTTAATTTTTAATAACCCAATTAGTAAATGCTCTGAGCCTACATAAGATTGCCCTAATCGAATTGCATCCTCTTTTGCGTATTTCAATATTGTCTGAAGTTTTTTAGAAAAATTCTTTTTCATTTTTATATATCTTTATTTTTTTTCTAATAATCCTGACTTTAACTCATACCGTACATCACCGATTGCGGCGACATCTGGATTATGCGTAGTCAAAAGTATAGTCACGTTATAATCTCTGTTAATTTGCCTAAAAAGGTCAACCAATATTAGTGCATTTTTTTCATCTAAATTTCCAGTTGGTTCATCAGCAAATAGAATTTTTGGATTATTTATTAATGCTCTTAGTACCGCAACACGCTGTCTTTCACCTCCTGATAATTCTAATGGATATTTATCTTTAATCATTATTAGTCCCAATAGATCTAATAATTCTAGAGCTCTACCCTTTTTAGAGATTTTCTTGTTGATCCAGCTTGGCATCAGAATATTTTCAAGAACTGTAAAATCAGGTAGTAAATGATGAAATTGAAAAACAAAACCAATATAAGAATTCCTCATATTTGATATATCATCTTCTGTATAATAATTTATATCATTCCCATTTATCGAGATCGTTCCCTCATCTATACTATCCAAAGTACTTAAAATATTTAATAGTGTTGACTTTCCAGATCCTGATTTACCCATTATAGTTACTATCTTACCTTCTTCCAGCTTAATGTCAATACCATCTAGTACCTTTAACTTATTATTTCCATTGACATAGGATTTAATCAGGTCCTTGGCTTCCAATATCACTTTATCCATCTTAGGGCCTCGATAGGGTCAAAATTGGAAACTTTCTTACCAGACGACAACCCTGGTATAGTAATAAAGAAAAAACAAATTAGAGTTATAATAAATAAATCTGCAAATGAAAGCACCATAGGTAATACGTCAATCGCATATATATCACTAGGTAATCTAATAATACCAAACATATTTTGAATGTAAACAAAGGCTATACCAAAAAAAATTCCGACAAAAGTTCCTTTACCACCAATAATAAGAGCCTGAGCAAATAAAATCCTCCGTATATCAGATGTTTTAGTACCTAATACTCTTAGTATACCAATATCTTTTATTTTCTTTATTGTAATTAACGAAAGCGTGGCCGTCATATTGAAAGAAGCAACAAGAATAATTAGACTTAAAACGATTATTGAGCCTATCTTTTCCATGTTCATTGCCTTTACAAGGGTCGCGTGTCTATCTTCCCAAGATTCAACTTTAATTTTATCATCAAATAGTTTACTTATTTTTTTCTTTAAGTATTTTTGTCTATTGTTATCTTTTGTTTTTATATCTATAAAATTAGTTTGGGAAGCATGTCGAAATAGTTTGTTACCTGTATTATTTGAAATAAAAACAAATTTATCATCATAGTCTAAAATTTTTGAATAGAATAGACCGCTGACTTGGACCTTGAAAGCAGGAGGGAAGCCTAACATTAATGTCTGGTCAAGAGGTGAAGAAATAATTATCTCATCTCCTACCTTTATCCCTAATCGAGAGGCTATATCATAGCCAACTAAGATCTGTTCCTTGATTGGGTAATTTCCAATGATTGGTAGCTGATAGAATTCATCTATTATATCAGTATCAATTTCTTTAAATATTACAACCTTTTGCTTTGATTCATAACTAATAAGACCACGCCTCTCTCTATTAGGTGATATCATTATTATCTCATCGAGATCATTAAGCAAAGATAAATCATCATTTAATCCTATCCCTGAGATTTTAATATTACCATCAAAATCAATTATCTTTTTGTTTACCTGTAGCTCAAAACCATTAAGAATAGAAATAGCAATTATCAACGCAAAAGAACCAATTGCTATACCAAGTTTAGATATAATTCCAGTAAACCTACCCACTCCTCTATTAGAATCAAGAAATCTACTTGCAATAAAAAAATGAAATCTCATTCTTGAACTAACAGATCTGAAGGCCGCAGTTTCATGATAGTTTTTGTGGGCACTATAGTAGATAATATTGATATTAATAATGTTGAAATCAATATGATACAAAATATAGAAAAGTCAAAAGCTGCAGGTACATAATCCATAAAATAAATGTCTTCTGGTAATGAAATAAGTTTATATCTATTTTGCAGTAAAATAAATAAATAAGCAGCGGTAGATCCTATGACACATCCAACTAAACCAATAACACCACCCTGAATAAAAAATATTATCTGTATATTATTATATTTCATACCTTGAGCCATAAGAATTCCTATTTGACTATTTTTTTCCCTGATAATCATAGATATTGTTGCCATTATATTTGTAATTGCTACTAATGCAATTAATCCAAATATAATTATTATCGGCAACCTCTGTATATTAATCCAATCAAAAATAATACGATGTCTGTCTTTCCATGATTCTAAATAATATGGGTATCTTATATGATCATTTAGTTTTTCATTTATAGCTATTAATGGCTCTTTTGAATTAATCACATAACCACTGACCTGATTGTCCATTCCAAATATCTTTTTTGCTTGTTCAAGGGATACATAGGCAATAGTTTTATCATATTCTTGAATTCCAGATTTAAACAATCCATTTACTTCAATTAAATTGTATTTTTGACTAATTGGTTCCCTTAGCGAATTTATGAGTGGTGTAATGATCACTTCGTCTCCAATATTAATATCTAAATCGTCGCTTAAAGATTTCCCAATAATAATATTATCCTTGCTAACAGTGTTTTCTTCTATGTTAAAATATGCTCGATCAGGAAGCTTGGTCACACCCTCAATAATAATACCTTCGGTATATTCCCCTAGACGTATCATCGCTGTCCCACGAACATAGGGACTTACTTCGATAGGTAAGCCAGTATCATATAATAAAGAATCAAGATTTTCTTCTACCATGATTGGTTTACCCAAAATGTTTTGCACTCGAAATAACCCATCTATGCTTGATAATTTCTTTTCTAAAACATTTTCAAAACCTTTAATGATACTCATTGTAAGGAGCAGTGAAAATAAACCAATTGAGAGTCCAATAATCGCTAAAATACTGGCATTTGATGAAAAGCTATTTCTCGATTTAGGATTCAGATATCGCAGAACAAACTGCAGATATAGATTCATACCTATTCTTTTTCCAATCTCATTGTTGGGAAAAATATTACATCTCTAATCCAACGATTATCTGTAAGCAGCATAACAAGTCTATCAATACCAATCCCTACACCGCCTGTAGGAGGCATACCAACTTCCATCGCACGGATAAATTCGTCATCTACTGGCTGTGCTTCTTCATCACCTCTTTCTTTAAGTTTTGCTTGAGCCTCCAGTCTTTCTCTTTGATCAATTGGATCATTAAGCTCTGTAAAGGAGTTAGCAAACTCAGAGCCTCCTATGAACAGCTCAAACCTTTCAACAATATTTTTACTTCCATCTCTCTTTATTTTTGCTAAAGGAGATATAGACTTAGGGTAATCAACTACAAATGTTGGATCAATAAGATTAGGCTCAACCAAGTTACTCATTAAACCGTCCAACATTTGTCCTGTATTGGAGTTTTTTTTGATTTCTATATTATTCTCTTTGCAAATATCGAAAAGCTCTTTTTCATTCAGCAAAGACAAATCTGAACCAGTCGCATCTTTTAATAACCCATAAAATGATCTTTCTATAAATTTTTTAGATAAGTCAATTTCAAATTCTCCCCATGTGATTTTTAGTTTACCTATCCTTTTAGCAGCATTTCGAATAATCTCTTCAACCAAAACCATACAATCTTTATAGTCTGCATAGGCCCAATAAAATTCTAACATTGTAAACTCAGGATTATGATTTCGGTCCATACCCTCATTCCTGAAATCTTTTGATATTTCATATACTCTCTCGAAACCACCAATTATTAATCTCTTCAAATATAATTCATCTGCAATTCTAAGAAATAATTTCTGGTCTAAAGCATTATGATAGGTTGTAAATGGCCTTGCATTTGCACCTCCATATATTGGTTGTAAAACAGGTGTTTCTACTTCTAAAAATTGTTTTGAGTCTAGCGTTAATCTAGTCTCAGAAATAATTTCAGTTCTCTTTCGAAACACATCTCGAGTATTTGGATTGACAATCAGATCTAGGTGACGGTTACGATACCTTAACTCTTTATCCTTAAAAGCATCATAGACTTCACCTTCTTTTTCTTTAACAATTGGAAGGGGCCTAATACTTTTAGATAAAACGACGAATTTCTCAGTGTGTATTGATATCTCTCCTGTTTTTGTCTTAAAAACATACCCACTAATACCTATAAAATCTCCGATATCCATAAGCTTGAAAGCCTCATATACATTTTCACCAACGTTATCTCTTTTAATAAAAACCTGAATTTGACCTGAGCCATCCATCACTTGTATAAAAGATGCCTTACCCATTTTTCTTAGGGCCATTATTCTTCCAGATATACAAACATCTTTTTTATCTAATTTTTTATAATTATTTGTTATTTCTACACTTTTATGTGTCGGAGCGTAATTATGAGGAAATGGTTCAAAGCCCATCTGCTTTAATTTGTTTAACTTATCGATCCTATGATTAATTATTTGTTTTAAACTTTTGTTTTCTTCAGACATTTTACATCCTTTAAATATTTAAAGATTTTTGTGGAATTTCTGATAATAAAAAAGATCTAATAAAATTATCTAAGTCTCCATCCATTACGCTTTGTATATTTCCTGATTCCTGCTTGGTACGATGGTCTTTAACAAGATTGTAAGGATGAAAAACATAAGAACGAATTTGACTGCCCCATGCTATGTCTTTTTTTTGATCCTCTAGGTTTTTTTGTTTTTCTTTTTCTTTATCTATTTCTAACTGATAAAGGCGAGCTTTTAATAATTTCATCGCTTGATTTTTATTTTTATGCTGTGACCTTTCATTTTGACATTGGGCAACTATTCCAGTAGGCATGTGAGTAATCCTTACTGCTGAATCAGTTTTATTTACGTGCTGTCCGCCTGCACCACTCGCCCTGTATGTATCAATTCTAAGATCATTAGGGTTAATATCTATTTGGATTGTCTCATCAATAGATGGATAAACATATACTGAAGCGAAAGAAGTATGTCGCCTACTATTAGAATCAAATGGAGAGATTCTAACCATCCTGTGAACACCAAATTCTGCTTTGGCTAAACCATATGCATAGTCACCCTTTATTTCAAAAGTCACATCTTTAATTCCAGCTTCATCGCCAGCTTGGAAATCAATTAGCGAAATATTAAATCCTTTTTTTTCTGCCCAACGACCATACATTCTATAAAGCATCTGAACCCAGTCTTGGCTTTCTGTCCCGCCTGCACCTGGATGAATTGTGAGAATCGCATCTTGCGTATCTTCTTCGTTACCAAGTATCATCCTTAGTTCCAATTCTTCTATAATATTTTTATATTGATTTACCTCGCTATATATGTCATCTATTGAAATTTCACCTTCAATATGAAATTCAAAAAGAATCTCTACATCACTGTGCTTTTCTTCAATATCGTTCCAAAGTTTTATCTCTTTTTCTATCCTGGATATATTTTTTAGTATAGCTGAAGCTTTCTTATTATCATTCCAGAAGATGGGGTCTGTAGATTTTTCCTTTAGATCATTTAATTTCTTGTTTAATAAATCAATATCAAAGATACCCCCTAAGCACGGAATACTTATGGCTAGCCTGGGTAAAAAGTTCTTTTATTTCAGATATTTCCATCTTGTAATTTAATATATCAGAATAAATTAATTCGTTGCATTATTTAATCACCTGAGGATATAAATAGTCTTTCATTAAGAAAACGTCTTAAATCCATTTCATCCATATCTAACTTTACAAACCTTCCGTTCTCAGCAGCGGCAATTGCACCACGCTCCTCAGATACTACGACAATAATTGCGTCCGATTCTTCAGTGAGCCCTAATGCAGCCCTATGCCTCGTACCCATGTCAGGTGTGATCATATCACTATCCGTAAGAGGTAATATACATCCGGCTGCCTCTACCAACGTGTTTTGAAGTATTATTGCTCCATCATGTAATGGGGACTCAGGATGAAAAATGGATAATAATAATGCAGAAGTAACCTCTCCTTTTATTGGTGTTCCGGACTCTTTATAAATACGTAGTCCGGTTTCTCTTTGTACAACTATTAGGGCACCATATTTCTTCTTACTTAGTTGTAATGATGCGTCGACAATTGCCTCAAGCGAACGGCTCGTACCAACCCTAAATATCGTACGGAAAAATCTAGTTTGACCAACATAAATCAAAAGTCTTCTGATTTCTGGTTGAAATAAAATCACAAAGGCTACAACCCAGATTGTTTGAAACTGGTTAATTAACCATGAGGTTGCACTGATACCAAACGCATTAAACAGGAAAGACGCAATCAGCAATATTATTAATCCAATTAACATATGTCCAGCACGTGTTTCTTTAAAATACTGGTATACTTTATAAAAGATCCAAGTAACAATGAATATATCAATTATATCAATTAGAGATACTTTTATGAATCCTATTTTGAATAGTTCTATCATGCTGATGCTAAAATTTTCTCAGTAATCTTAACCGCTCTCTTAACTTCTTTTACATCATGAACTCTAACAATTTTTGCGCCATTCATAATTCCAGCCACTACTGTTGCTAAAGTACCTTCTATTCGTTCATTTAGTGACAAATCAAGAGCGTCACCAATAAATGCCTTTCTGCTTGGGCCTATCATAACAGGATATCCTAGATCACAAATGTCATTCAATTTTCTTATTAATGTAAAATTATCTTCAAAAGATTTCCCAAATCCAATTCCAGGATCTAAAATAATATGATTTTTTTTGATACCATTTTCCCTAGCAATATTACACTGTTTAAGAAAAAATTTGCTTATATCTTTAATTAAATCATCATATACAGGATTATTTTGCATAGTCTTTGGTCTTCCATTGATATGCATAAGGATTACTGGTATATCTTTTCCTGATAAATATGATAACATATTTGGATCAAATGTTAATCCACTTATATCATTAACTAAATCTGCACCAGCATCAACAGCCCTTTTTGCGACATATGATTTATAAGTATCAACTGAGATTAAAATCTCACTATTATTTTTTTTAATCGATTCAATAACAGGTATGATCCTATTACATTCATCATTATCAGAAACAGGTTCTGATCCTGGCCTTGTTGACTCACCCCCAATGTCAATAATATCTGCTCCATTATCTACCATCTCTAGGGCATGATCTGTAGCAATTTTGACATCAACATATTTTCCGCCATCACTAAATGAGTCTGGTGTGACATTGAGTATACCCATAATCAATACATTTGGACTATGATTTACCCACTCTTTAAAATGATTTATATTTATATAGGCCTCTAATAATTATTTTAATTTTATATATTATTCAATTGAGATCTATAATCGACCATTAGATTTTAATGGTTTAGATTTCTCTCTAGATGTCTTAGCTTTTAATTTTGTTCTTCCGTTTTTCAAATTTTTTCTATTTGACCTTCTAATGATTTTTTTACCATCAATGATTTTCTTTATATCTTTAGCATCTATTGTCTCAAACTTCAATAATGATTTTGCCATATTATGCAAAAGATCTTTATTGTCATTGAGAATATTTTCTGAAATTCGTTGAGCATTTCGTATTATTTTTGATATTTCTTCATCAATCATCCTGGCTGTAACCTCACTATAGTCTCTATGAGACTGAATCTCTCTACCAAGAAATATCTCTTCATTTTTCTTTCCAAAAGTCATAGGACCAAGCAAATCACTCATACCCCATTCGGTAACCATCTTCCTTGCTATTTGAGTTGCTTGTTCGATATCATTTCCTGCGCCTGTTGTCATTTTATCAAAAATAAGCATCTCTGCTGCCCTACCTCCCATTAAAATAGCTAATCTCCCATCAACGTATGGTTTTGAGTACCCATGTTTATCATCTATTGGCAGTTGCATAGTGACCCCTAGTGCTCTACCTCTAGGAATAATAGTTACTTTATGTACTGGATCCGCTCCTTCAGTTCTAATTGCCACTATAGCGTGTCCTGCTTCATGGTAGGCTGTGGTCTCTTTTTCCTCATCTGTAAGTACCATACTTTTTCTTTGAACCCCCATCATTACCTTATCTTTTGCTTCCTCAAAGTCATCCATATCTATAGATCGTTTTTTATTCCTAGCTGCAAGTAATGCTGCCTCATTTACAATATTAGCTAAATCTGCGCCAACCATGCCCGGGGTTCCTTTGGCTAAAGATTTTAGATCAACTTTTCTTTTATTAATGACAACTTTTTTTGTATGAACTTGTAATATACCAAGCCTTCCTTTAATATCTGGGACATCAACAATTATCTGACGATCAAATCTACCCGGTCTTAGCAGAGCAGCATCTAACACATCTGGCCTATTTGTAGCAGCTATTACAATAATATTTTGATTATTATCAAACCCATCCATTTCTACTAACAAAGCATTTAGAGTTTGTTCTCTTTCATCATGGCCACCTCCTATACCAGCACCTCTTTGCCTCCCAACAGCATCCAATTCATCAATAAATATTATACAAGGAGTACTTTTTTTTGCTTGTTCAAATAAGTCTCTAACTCTTGATGCCCCTACACCAACAAACATTTCTACAAAATCAGCACCACTAAGACTATAGAATGGTACACTAGCCTCGCCTGCGATTGCTCTTGCCAATAAGGTTTTGCCTGTCCCTGGCTGCCCAACTAATAAGGCTCCCTTAGGAACTTTTGCTCCTAATTTTTGAAATCTTTTTGGACTTTTTAGATAATCAATAACCTCGCTTAATTCTTCTTTTGCTTCATCACAACCTGCCACATCTTTAAATGTGACTCTTGGTTGATCAGATGTCCATAGAGAAGCTCTGCTTTTTCCAAATTTGAAAATACCACCCATTCCACCTGCGCCACCTTGCATACGTCTAAGCATAAAAAACCAAAAACCTATAAGCAATATCCATGGCAACATGTTTAAGAAATATCCCGTCCAGTCTATACTTTTTTCTTGGAAACTATAATCTAGTCCGGCAGAGTCCCACCGTTCTGTTACTTCTCTATCAATAAATGGAATTGTCAGTCTAAATTTTTCTATATCATCTCTAACGCCTAATGGTGTATCTATGGTTTGCGGTGACTTAAACTCGCCATGGAATGTTTTATTAATAATAACAGCTTTTTGTATCAGACCATCATTTAAATAATGTTTATATTCTGTATATTCTATTTCAACTTCATTATTTCTACTTTCAGATAAGATACTTGAAAAATAAACAGTTACTAATATAATAACGATCCAGATAAAACTAGTCTTTCCAGCTCTTTTCCATTGAAAATCTTTATTATTATCATTCTTACTATTTTTGTTATCTGAAGATTTCTTTCTACTATCCATGATTATCCTTTATGCCAATAAGTTTGGTTCTAACATATATAACGAATCCAATTGCCTAAATCTCTGATCTAAGTCCAGTCCATATCCTACAACAAATTCTGAAGTAATTTCAAACCCTACAATATCTATATTAAAATTTAGTGTATGGTTATTATTTTTTGATAAAAGTGTTACAATAGTTATATCCTTAGGGTTATAAGCAGAAATATGTTTATGTAAATAATTCATTGTCAATCCTGAGTCAATAATATCTTCAACTATAATCACTCTTCTATTATCTATATTTATGTTAATATCTTTTTCTAATTGTACTTTACCTGATGTCTCTTTACCAACATAACTATTTACTTTCATAAAATCAATTTCACATTCAAAATCTATCTTTCTTATTAGGTCTGCCATAAACACAAAACTGCCATTTAAAATTCCAATGATTACAGGGCATTCATCACAATATTTTTCTGATAATTGATTAGCCATTTCTTTTAATCTATTATTTATATCATTTTTTGAAAGATACATACTTAATTCAGTATTTAATTTCGTCATTATACTCTATTGTATTTTCTTTTAATTCTAATAATATTTTTTGTCCTACCACTTATTCTTACTGAATCATCAATTCTATGGCCACAAACCCAAATAATTTGGTCATCAGCAGTAAGGACAGCCTGCTGATCTTTATCAAATATATT
>Ga0208765_1000415_pt1 | contig 28128 bp, 26 predicted proteins | sample ETNtaG_2_FD_185783 | JGI IMG/M metagenome (GOLD analysis project Ga0208765, IMG submission 185783) | Marine microbial and viral communities from oxygen minimum zone, Eastern Pacific Ocean - ETNP201406SV203 (SPAdes) (version 2) | ecosystem: Environmental > Aquatic > Marine > Oceanic ...
GTCTAGCAGGCCCGGGCCCCCGGCCAGCCCTCCGGCGACTTGGCCTCCTACGGAGGCATCGTTCGCCACCGGTCGGCTCGTTACCGAGCCATCGTCCCCCACGGTGTGGATTACGTCGCTCCCTCCCGCATCGGAAGCGGCGGGCGCGGAGACGGCCACCGACTCCGCGGCGATCTTGGCGGTCTGCTGGGCGGTCATCTTGATGTTGGCCTCCATCAGGTCCATGGCAGTCTCCAGCCTCTCGAACCTGTCCTTGACCATGTCAACCAACTCGGGGATCTTGTCCTGTCCCTGACTTCCCTGAGGGTCACCGAGGACGCCTACCCTAGTTCCCGAGGGAGCGAAGAGCCAAGCCTCGAGGTCTGTTGGCCTGAACTCGGTTGGAATGTCCACGTGTTCGACCGATAGTCTCGCTGCCTTGTCCAATCTGGAGGCCATGCCAGGGTCGGCATTGGTATCAGAAGAGGGCTTGAATTTGTCCAGAAGCCCCAATCCAACACCTCATGCCGCTCATCTCCTTTGTCTATCTCCAATTTTCGAGGGTCTCACATCAACGAGGAACCGAGTGTGATCGAGTCCACATTCAACTCCGATAGGGTCTCACCGCCGCCGTCGACCACTAGCCTCAGGCTCATTGTTGTGCCTGCGGTAGCCGTAGCGTCGCATCCTGGTAGGGTTGCGGGAGTGCCGATATCCAGGGAGTCTATCTCGTTGGCCGAGGTTCCCGTTTCTATCGGGTCGGCATCGGCTAGGGTGATGGTCGATTTGTAGCTCTTGCCGGCTTCAAGGTCTGCGCCTGTCGCTACTGCGGAACCGTCGAGATTGACCATGTCCAGAGTGTCAGACTCTATGATTACCTGGTCAACGGCCGTCTCCGCACCGGTGTTTGTACCGGTCGTCAGCCTGCAGGAGATGTAGTAGTCGACGTCCCCGTCCTGTACGCCGATCGAACCGGATGCGACCCTCAGGAAGATGTCCATGGTCTTCACGTGCGTGTCCCCATTGCCAGCGAGTTCGTCAGCTGTCGAAGCAATGAAGATGTCCATGATCGACATCTTGCCGGAAATCTGCTCCCTCGTGTCAGCACTGGTGTTCTCGGCGTTCTGCTGCAGCTCCTCGGCGGTCTTGATTATGATCGTCGAGGCCACTGCGGCCACTAGGATCAGTGCGATGAAGACGATCATCGCACCGATACCGATGGAGCCGCCCTCTCTTCGGTCGTCTTGGAATTGGGTATCCATCTCAGACCACCTCCTTTCCTGGGGTGATCGATCCTATCTTGAGCTCGGTGATGGTGGTTCCTCCCTCCTGGACTATCATCTTGAGGTTCAGGGTCTCGCCGGCGCCTGCTACAGTGTTGCATGCTCCTTCATCGGCTCCTTGCACCCCGTTATGGGTGTCGTCACCGTTTGCCGCGTCGCCGTCAACGGCCTTGTCGAGGTCTATCTCGAACTTGAATGGGGTTCCCGCATCTAGCTCGGCAGTTGCTGCGAGTCTGGTCCCGTCCAACGACATTGCGTTGGTGTCCGGGTGGCCAGTGCCGCTTCCTACTCCTGCTGACTCTCCCCAGCTGGAGTCTGTCCCCAGGTTACCGCTTAGAACACCGTAAACAGAGGCGTCACCGCAAGTGAGCAGCCACTCCACGTTGTTGACGAGAACGTCGGTAGAACCGGAGGCCACCTTTGCTGTGACGATCAGAGAGTCGACGTTCGAGTCAGCCGCGTCTGTGGTGATGGACGAGGTGTTCACCAGCACCTGGATGATGCTGACCTTTCCGGAAATCTCCTTCCTCGTGTCGTCGCTCGTTGCCTCAGCGTTCTGCTGCAGCTCCTCGGCGGTCTTGATTATAATCGTCGAGGCCACTGCGGCCACTAGGATCAGTGCGATGAAGACGATCATCGCACCGATACCGATGGAGCCCTCCTCTCGGTTTCTTTCTACTGTCTGGTATTCTTCGCTCATTATGCGTTCACCTGTACCCCCCCGTGGTTGCTAATCACTTATGATATTAGTGGAAAATGAGGCTTTTTCACGTCACGGGAAGCGGAAGTTAACTGCCTATTCCGACCGCTTCTCTTAGGTTCAGTACCTCGATGGGCACGTGGATTACTTCCCCGGGTCCTAAGTTTTCGACTAGAGGAAGTCTGAGGGTCTCGAATCCGTCGGGCATCCACGGGTCGAGTAGTAGTCCCTGCATGGTGTTCGGAGTCCTGTTTTCTACTCTTGTCTGGACCCTCAGGGAACCGTAATCGACATGATACCCGGTGGCGATGCTCAGGCTGCTGCCGAGAAGCGCGGTCTGGGGGAACGATCCCGAGGGGCGGATCTCGATCCCGATTTCTATGAATCCCTCGGGGGGTATCTCGGGGATTTCGCACATCTTCGGGGTCGCGGTCCACCCGTACGGGATTGGCGGTGCAAGCCTCATCGTGGAGATGTTGTTCTCACCGGTGTTCTCGAGTGTGATTACCATCAGGGCGTGGTCCTTGCCCTCTGGCCATGTTGTTCCTATGGAGAGGAAGAAGCCGTTCACGAGGAATGGGCTGGTCGCTTCGTTCACTGCGACTGGGCCGAGTGCGCTAATCGCGTCCTCGAAGGCCTTGGCGGACGATGACAGGTCTGAGTCTAGCGCCTTCTTTCCCTGGTTGACCAGGGTAAGGGCTATCTCCTCTATGTCGCTCAGCTCTCCCATCTCGTTGAGGTGCCTTCCGAGCGTGTTCAGGGAGCGTTCCAAGCCGTCCCTTCCCATGGAAGCGACGGCTCCCTCCACGCAATCGGCAGCCGCCCCCCAGTTGCCCTCTCTGAGGTGCTGTAGCCCCAACATCGTTAGGTCCCAGGCACTGCGGTCCCCCTCGGACATCTGCTCGAGCTCCTCCAGGGAGCGTTCTAGCGAGGAAAGGGCCCTGTAGAGGTCCATGATTTGGCCCTCAGCCTCATCGACCTCCTGTGACAGTGTCTTCAGCATCTTCTTGGCGCTAATAGGCCTGTTGGCCCATATTGCGAACTGGATGTTCTCCGCCTCATCCTCGATGTAGTCAATCCTCTTCAGGGTGGCCTCGGCCCCACCGATCGCTGGTGCTTGCTCTCTGGCCAATTCAGTTTCCCCCTCCTGGCTTGTTCCCTGCCCTTCCCAGAATCTTCTTGATTCGTATCGCCCGCAGTTCGATGTCCGCTAGTTGGCTGTATAGCGTGTCGTATGAGCTATCGAGGAACCGCAGAATCAGGTGGACCAGGATCGGGGATATCGCCATGAAGGATATTATCGTGACGATTGAGTCCATCCCCGTGTCTATTGCGAGTGCTGGGGTGATCAGTACGAACGGTAGGAAGGCATATGGGGCGCAGGAGATTATTGCTCGTAGCTCCTTCCGGGTGTTTTTCTGTTCCTTGTCGTGGTCCTCCAGTAGTGACATCGTCCCTATCCTTGACTTCTTCCTGTCATCATGAATGGCCTGGAGCTCGCTCGAGGAGAGCCATGCCACCAAGGCAGCGAATGATACTGTGGCAATTGCGCAAATCAGGGTCAGCCATGTTGAGATGCCGGTTAGCGAGAGCATTCCGAACCCAATGGATGCCACGTATGCAGAAGCATGTAGGCGCCCCTCTGCCTCGTCCATTCCCTGTCTTAGCAGGGAGAGTGCCAAGAAGAGGATGGCTAGTGCGGCCATAGCAGCGGATGGGAGGCTGATCCCCGACAGGGTGATGCTCGGCGGAGACCATGATTTGATCGATAGGTCGGCTTCGAGGTTGTCGTTCTCTACTACGTTCCCGAATATCCCCCCCTGTTGGGCAATGCCCGGGGGGAACTCCAAGGATGCCGTGCACTCCAGTTTCTCTGAGGATGAGTACCACGGGATTGGATTCAGCTGGATGGCCCACGAAGCAGTGGCGTTTTCCCCGGGCCCTAGAACAGGAAGTTTCACTGATGAATATGGGTTGATTATCGTCGCGTATGGGGTCCCAGCGCAGACAAGAGAGACGTCGACGTCGGTTGGCATCACTGCATTGCCCGCATTAATCACCGTGACATCGAGCCATGTCAGGTCTCCCTCCTCTCCGTCGCTCCTGAATGAGACGCTGTCGATTAGGGGGTCAGTGGATTCCGACATCCTGAGTTTGACCACGAGATCGGTGGAGTATTCCGTGTTAGTACTCTCCTGGGGGTTCCTTATTTGCAGGAAGATGTCCCACCCGTCGCCGGGGGCGAGGTTCTTCTTGTCTGGGATGATTACCTGAATGGTGATCGTCCCCCCATGGCCCTCACGTGCCCCTCCTTCATACGGAGTAGATGACTCTAGGTCCCATGCTGAGTTGCAAGTAGTTACGGTTGCCGTGGAAGCGGCGATGCCCTGGCCCTGGTCGGCAAGAAGGCACATGCCGCTGCCGGTGGAGGGGTCGTGGTCTATGCTCATCCCCCAATGCACGAGGGGGTAGGAAACCGATGGCACCAACCTTTCCGGAAGATCAGCAGCGGAGTCATAGGGGTCCCTCTTCCCATTCATGGCTAGGGTGAAGGTCCTCGGTGCATCTGATGAGTTGCCCCATGAGTTGATGTTGGTCCATGGGATCTCTATCTGTCTGCAGTTCGGGTCGGGGTTGCCCTCGCATGCAAAGTCCCCGGCTGAGTCGGAGCTGATTTGGTACTCGTCATCGGTCTGAGCCCTGACCACAATAATCGGGATGGTGTCCCGCTGTGCGTCGACATCGATCCCACCCGGAGTGCGAATTAGTGTGAAGGACCCGGTCTCCCCTTGCCAATGGTCTGCTTGCAGCGTATTGAATGTGAACATGAATGAGCTGGTCTGGCCTACGCCCAGAGTTAGGCTGGTTGAGCCAATGTTGTTGGCTACGCTGAACCTATCCATAGTTAGATCGAGGTCTTCTGTCTCCCACTGAACGGTCAATTGCATCTGAGCATTGCCCTTGTTCTCCATCACGAAGTGGACCTCTCGGTCAACTCCGGGAACAATTGCAATCCTCTCCGGTGACTCCACCAACTGCACGTCGAACACCGGGAGAACCTCGATGCGAATCGCCTTCGATCCTGCAGGGACCCCCCCGCCCATGGCGACCCTGTCTTGGAGTGGGACACTCTGAACGGTTCCGTTGACCGTAATCGTAGATGGCCATGTTGGGAATGGGTCCGTGATGTTGACTGCCCTCAGTGTGATGTTGTGAGTCACATATGCCTCGAGAATCACCCCCCCATTGTTCAGATCGGGGAGAGTGATAGTGAGCATGACCTTGTGACTGTTTTCCGGCTCGATAGAAAATGCAGATTCGTTTACGGTGTAAGTCCAGTTGTTCGAGTTCCCGAAGTCTGCTGTCAGATTAAGAGTCTCCATCAAGTTCCCCCTGTTGATCATGGTCACCTCGATTTCCACGGAATTTCCGGGAGCGGCTTCGAAGTCGGATGCTCCAATGAAGTCGATTCGATGATCGGGTGCGACTTGAACGCTCCATAAGCTAGTGGACAACAGAGTGCCGTTGTAGTGCGCCGTGATATTGAAACTCTGAGACACGTCGGCCCTAGCGAGAAGGCTTGCCTTTGCATAGACCCTCACGATTCCCTGTGAACCGGGTGGAACCAACTGGGTGGTGTTCATCTCACAGGCCCCTGCCTCATTGAAGCAGACATCGAGTTTGTCCCCATCCGAGGTTTCCAGAGCTAGGTCGTAGGTTATGTTGGTATTGCCAGTGTTGTTTAGAACTGTGATTATTGTTTTCTGACCCACCCTGTTAGTCTCCGATAAATCGGCGGTCTCCGAGGATTCGATCACGGCCATCGAATGGGTGGGATAGAACTCGGCTGAGACTATCTCGGTTAGTCGGATCAAGGCGGGTGCGTATGCCAGTAGTTCTCCGGTTTCGGTAGAGTTCGCATATACCCATATTTCGTGTACTTCATCGGCACTGGCTGAAGACGGGGGGATTGCTGTGACTACAACTTCGAACTGGTCTCGGAAGGCACTCCCACCAGTTCCATTGAGGGGGAAAAGATTGGTTCTAGACTGTAGCAAGTTCGCAGCTGCGGAGGCCAGGGAAATCGTCCAGTCTGTCTTTGAAACAAAACCCAATGTGAAGTTTGCAACGTCGTTGCCTGTGTTCTTCAGAGTCAGATTGGTTGTGATGGTCGTTCCGGGGTCGCCTACAGCCACTCCAGAGGATATCATCTCTGCTGACCATATCTCCGCTATGTTCACCGAGACGGCAGCAGTCGCATTGCGAGAGATGGTTCCGGGGAAGGTGCCCCAATCGGATGTGGCTTTGAATGAGAATGTGAGTATGCCTGCTGAGGGGTATGGGAACTCTGCCGGGTTGGGGTTGAACGCCAGTGCGACGGTTCCGTATCCTATCTCGCCTGGCTCCAATTCCATTGTAGATGGGGCTGCCGTCGCTGTCCACCTCTGTATCTCAGCGAGACTGGATCCAGCCAGAGGGGTGTCCTGTACGAATGACATGCCATTTCCTACGGATGGGGAGAGGGAGACTTGGGCGAGAGTGTCATTGGACCCGAGGTTATGCACGATGGTGACCTCAAAGTCAACCCACCGATTGAAGTTCCCTGCCTTGATATCGTCCACCGTGATGTCACTGGCGCCCCCAGTGACGGAGATGTCCAACTCGACGATGCTGTCAATCAGGAGAGTTGTCTGGTTCGTTGATGGCACCCCTCCCTCCATGGGAATTGCTTGAATGATCAGATCGACCCGTTCAATCGATGAAACCTTCCAAGACGGGTCCAGCGGCATCTCTAGGCTCGGCGTTGAGATCGTTACTGGGATTGCACGGGTCTCGTTGGGCAGTAATACATCAGTGATAGTCACAGGGGAGTGTATGTTCCAGAACGGGACTGCCTCTGTTGCTCCGACGTCGATCTGGTACTGAGCGGGAGCCGTCCCGGTGTTCTTCAGGGTGTAATGGAGGGTCCTATCGAGACCGGGGGTTAGGTTTGCGAAATTCAACCCCAAATCGTGGCTGTGGTTCTGGAAGATCTCGGAAGAGTAGGTCCCTCCGGCCATCACCATCGTGGTAGCTTCCAAGACATAGCCCGCTGTTTGGCTTTGGATAGTCAATGTGACCAGCACCGAATCCCCATTGGAGGCATCGGAAGGGATGTCTACGTTGATTTGGATCGCCTCTGTATCTCCTGCTGCTACAGTGAGGGGGGCGGATGCGGGGTAGATCGTATCAGAGGCGATGACCCAGTAGTCGGTAGGTGCCGAGTTGTTCGACTGGAGAACCTCGAAGTCGTCGCTGACTGTTCCAGAGTTCTGCAGGATGAAGTTCAGGACCGTTTGAGAACCCGGGTCAACGTTCCTATTGTTGGCTGGGAGAAGGGAGGCCCTCAGGGCAACGAAGTTTACTATTCTTGATTCTATTGTTACTGTGTCCTGAGACACACCCGAGATCAGGAGGTTCCCCCCCAAGGTGTAGTCGCCCTCTAGGTTGGAGCCATCGAAGGAGATGGTGATATTATGCGGGGTAGGTGGGCTTGCTAGGCTTCCGGGCAATAGTTGCTCGGTGGAAGAGGTGAGGGAAACGCTAGGACCGCCGAGGGAGGGAGTAAGGGTTAATTGCGCCGTGACATCTACCGGCTGGTTCCCAGTATTCATCGCTGTAATGGCCCCCACCCACATGGCTCGAGCCAGTGATGAGCCGTCTGCTGGTAGGGAGTCGGCAATGTCTGTGGCATCTTCGACAGCAACAACGTTGACATTGTCGAGAGACATCACGTCGTTGCTCGAATTTGAATCCGAAGAAGAAGACGCGACCTCCCAAGAGGCAGTGATTTGCATTCCTGAACCTATCACTGAGGAGGCGTCCCAATAGAGGATTTCGTTTGAGGCTGCTCCGGGATTAATGGTCACGGTTCTGTTGTCAACTAGAACCCCGTCGACCTTCAGAGTAACGTTACCCTCCGCAACCGAACCGCCCATGTTCAGGATTCCAACTCTGATAATATGGTTCTCAGGGGAGAGTGTGGGTACGCCTGAGATGAGGACCGAGGGGGTGGTGACATGGAGATCGGTTACTGCAACATCCGGATCTAGAGAGCGTCCCGATGTCATCATCGGAACATCTTCAGCTGGTGATGCCGGAATACCTACCAACAAGGGGGACAGGAAAAGCAAGGCGACCAGAATCGTGACCTTGCTGGCCGTATCTGAGGCCTTTTGTGAGTAAGTGGCAAGGTTTGAAATGACATGTGTTCCCATTGCTTCCGCTCCCCTCCTCGTAGAGGAGACTACCAATCATTATGAAACAACCGGAGAAATATTGTAGTCTTGGTAATCGTCAAAGGGTTACGACCGATGTTATGAAAAGTCACCGCTCACGTTCGGTCACGTGGCGGACGCTGTATCCATCATTATCATCGTGCTTATTCTGCTAGCCACATTCAATGGCTTGTTCAGAATAATGCGTTCTCAATCGAGAAGGACCATCCTCCCTTCAACAAGAAGAAACGTCCCCGATGAGATTCTTGCAGGTGCGGTTTCGAGAAGAAGCAGGGCGAGGGGAAGAGACAGGTCTGGTAGTCCAACGGTTGCAGGTTCGCTGGGCGAAGGGTCGGAGGCTATCGGTTCTGGTGTCCAAGAGGCTGAGATATCAACGAAAGGTGCTACTGCTCTGGAGAAGAGGCTGGACAGGGAGGGTGCAAAGAGGGGGTCTGTGCAAATCAGCCTGATGTGGGACAACTGGAATGACCTAGATCTCCATGTGATAACCCCCTCCGGAGAGCACATCTACCACGACAACAGGACTTCGGGTTGTGGGGGGGAGTTAGATATCGACATGAACTTCAAACCAACGTCAAAGACTCCTGTTGAGAACATCGTTTGGACGAAGACTCCTCCTCCAGGGGTGTACAGAGTTGGAGTAAGGCACTACAAAATCCACACGAGAGGGATCTTCTCATGGGTCCCCTTCCTATCTAGGATTCATAGGAAGAATTCTACCGATTTCACAGTCAGCCTGACCATTGGGGAGAGCAAGCGTTTCTACGAAGGGTCGATGGTAAAGAGCAATGACTTGAAGTTCGTAGCGAAGTTTGCAATTGCTGGGCCCGATGGAGAGGTCCCCGAACTGATATTACCACAGGAAGAGGAGGCGCCGGAGGATTTCACTGAAGCTAGAGACGTTGATGTCCTTCGCAGGCGAGTCGGTACGGTTCAAGATGGCGTCTCAGTCAACCTGAGTTGGGAGGGGACGGGTGACCTGGGGTTGTCCGTTGTTGATTCGAACGGCGATCAAGTGTCCTTCTTCAGTCCCGAGGGAATGGGAGGAGGGAGCTTCGACATGGCTGACTTCGACCCGAAATCTGGGAGGAGGTCAATTACATGGGAGAATGCCCCCCCCACTGGGTCTTATTCCGTTAATGTCAGGCATTTCGAAACCGAAGGCGATGCTGGAGAAATAGGCTTCAAGGTGGTAGTAAACAACAGGGGCGAGTCCGAAGAGTACTCTGGCGTCGTTCAGCCGGATGGCACTATTGTGGAAGCCGGCAGTTTCGAAGTCTAGTTTTCCCAAAGGCCCTGGATGCTTAGGATTCTCCTCATCCATTGGAGTTTCTCGATTTTTATCTTTTCTTGCGTCTTTCCTGACCATCGACCGACGACGTCAGCCCGCGTTCCAAGCATCTTGATTCGATTATTGCTAACCCCAAGAGCCGTTAGGATGCAAGCAGCGCGATCCCCATCGGTGAATCCCCCTGGGTTGTACATTCCTGGGATGCTTTCTGGAGTCTGGTGAGTGAGTATCATATCAGGGGGATTTGCCTGTTCTTCTGCAAATTGCAATAGTGAGTCCCAGTCCTTTCGGTTGTCCCCGTGCGCATGGAGGAAAAAAGGGACTGACCTTCTAACGGCCTCAATTGTTCCCTCTCCTCCATCGGCATCGCTCACGATAAATGCAACTCTGGACCATGCCTTTTCGGATAATGAGTCGGGAAGTTCCGAAATCACTCCTGACGCGCCATCGGCAGCAACTATCAGAGTTGGCTCGGAAAGTATGCTCACCAACTCTTCGGGCTCGATTGCCGCTCCGAGGATTGCGACTCCGGCCTTTCTAATGACGAGCCTCCTGAATATTCTGGATAGTGAAACCGCCCTATTATGTCTAGCCCATTTGTCCAAGTGAGAGGACTCCACTCTGATGATCATCGCTTGCGCGCTCTCAGAGTCATCGGATTCATCCCAGCCAAACTGCTCCCTCACTTCCCCTTGCAAATCGATCAATGAAGGCAAGGACGGTTCCAAGTCAGTGAGTCTTTGCGGATACGTCATGCTCTCCAGTGGAAGGGGTCGGTAAGTATTGAAGAACCCTCGCGGAACTCTGAAGGACGTGCCAATGCCCATCAGCGCTCCGGAAATCGATGACGAAGGGCTACTGGCGCGCTATCCGTTCCTCCCACAAGGAAGCACGTACATCAGGTCTATGCTGGATGAAAATGGGATTACCGTTGAGGACCTGATTGATGCTCCTTGGTTGGAGGACGTCAGGGTCAAAGGCATGTTGAGGCTGGTGGATTCCGTTCTTCAGCAGGAAGGCGACGGGGCGTCGTCCAGCATTGATATCTCTACAGAGGCAGGGAGGATGACAGAATCTCTCTCTTTCCTTCATGCAATGCTGATAGTTTGCGCTTCGTTCGACGAGCGGCTACTTTCGAGGTGGATTGAGGGCGAGTCCAGCAGAGCGGACAGGCTCCTTGGGATGGATTCTGCCAACTTCGAGTTGATTTCGTCCTCATTCCTCTCTGGGATTGTTACCAAGGTTGATTCTAAGGGTTCGGAGGATTACTGGATCCCGATGGTGGATTTCATCGAGCTTAGTCCAAAGATTTCTGGAAAATACTGGAGACTAGTGAACAGACCGGTGAAGCAGGGATGGGTGTGCTTGGACGCTGGTGCTGGAGAATCAGGTCGTGGAAGGGCCTCGCGATTGATCAAAGAGAGGATTAGAGAGAGCCTAAGGGAAAGTTGCGAGGAGCGGATGGGAAGGATGGATGATGAGTTCGCTGCGAAGTTCGCCGACCCGGTGGAGAGGATTGTCGGTCTGCTTTCAGAGAGGGTCAAGGAGGAGATGCCGATGACGGCAGCAATTAGGGATGATTGGCCCCCCTGCTTCGAATCTGCGGTTTCGGAATTGAACCAGGGGGTTAACGTCAACCACGTTGGTAGGGTCTTCCTTGCGGCCTTCTCTCGTTCCATTGGTCTGCAGCAGGAACAGACCTGTAATTTCTTCGCAAACGCTCCGGACTACAATGCAGACACTACTTCTTACCAAGTGAATCAGATTTACGAAAGGGAGTATACCCCCCATGGGTGCTCTGCTCTGAAGACCAATGCGAGATGCCCGGTTCAAACTGGAGAGGATCGGTTGTGTGACCAGGAATGGCTGACCCACCCACTGAAGTATATCAGGGCTAAGCAGAGAAGGCGGTTCAATTCTGACAGAGTCGGGTCCAGTGATACTGATAACGGTCAAAGTAGCAGTTCGGCCAATTCCTCATAAGGAGGTGCTCTCCAACCCTCTCCAAGGGGGACGGGGGGATAGTACGAACACTTGTAATCACAATCGACAGAGATAACGACTTGGGTGTCAAATCTGGCATCAGGGGTCCGGTTGTTGGGAGGAAATCATGCCTGACGGCTGCTCTCAGATTGGGGATTGCAGATCCGGAGGAGTCGGACACCAATGCGATTCTAGGGGCTCTCCACCACCATGATAGGTTGGTCGAGGGAGCCAGTGCAAGCGATGAGGTCCAGATAGCGATTCTCACTGGCGACGTTCGTGTTGGCCCAAGGAGCGATCGAGCAATTGCTAGTCAATTGGACGAAGTCATCCAGGACTTCCAACCCGATGCAGCCGTGCTAGTTACCGATGGCGCGGATGACGAAGCTTCCCTACCAATAGTGACTTCCAGAGTGAGGGTGGACACGGTTGAGAAGGTAATAGTCAGGCAATCGAAGGGAATAGAGGGGACATACTACTACATTGTGAAGGCGATCGAGGACCCCCGGTTCCGATCCAGGTTGCTCGTTCCTCTTGCAGTATTCCTAATCATCATCGGACTGGGCCTGATCCTCCCCAATGGCATCGCCCTGATAGGATCGCTGCCCCTTCTGATAGGACTGTGGGTATTGGGAAAGGGACTAGGGCTAGAGGCGCAGATGGAGCGCGTGGCGATGGAGATGAGGGACAGTGCGACGGGTGGGCTTTTCTCATCATTGCTCTGGGGTATGTCGATAGTGAGCCTGTTTCTGGCTATTGCGACCATATGGGCTGGATGGGATGAACCGGAATCCGGACAGTCGGATTTCGAGCATCTGGTAGGGTTATTCGACGAGGTCCTGCAGTGGATAGTTGGGGGTGCGCTATCTTTCTTGCTGGCACTCGGTGTGCTGAGGTGGAAAGAGGGGACGTTCACTGGGAGAAGCGTTCTGCTGATTGGCCTCTCTGTGGTGATCTACACCTTCCTCGCTGCCACTATTGACGTGGTGCTGGCGATTACGTCGGGAGATCAGTATAGCCCTACGTTCGATCAGTTAGGTGACGACTGGGGGCTTCCCATCGTTTCGATGATGATGTACTATCTTCTCAGGACTATAGTGCAGTCATTTGTCGAAGATGACGAGTTGGTACAAGGAAACCGGTTCTGGGGAGTCTGATGGGCGAGGTCAAGGCATCGATAATCTGGAAGGGCGAATTTGCCCGGGGCGAGGCTCTGCTAGCGGCAATTTCCCCCGACGATCCGGAAGATTTCATTGTCGAATTGATGGAGGATGGTAATCGGGCTCAGTTGCGAATTGTCGTTTCCTCTGAAGGCCTGGGGAGATCAAGGGCGTCTGTAGATGACATACTGGCTTGCTTGGCAGCCGCTGAATCAGGGTTGGACTCCCTAGGATAGTTTCTATCGAAAACTAGGACCATTCAAGGAGGGGTTTCCATTCGAACGCACGTGGGAAGCCTGCCGCACGATCGATCTCACCTGCTAATCCGACCGGAGGGGTCAGAGGCTCCCACCGAGCTTTTCAGGAAGTCGATCACAAGGTGGTTGATTGCCCATTTGTCTGATGATCTGGCATCCGACGAGGGTTCAGGAGATGTCGTGGAGTCAATGGCCTACTCCAAGGGAGGGGGGGTTGTTTGCGGGAAAGTGCCGATTGACGTACTGATAGAGGACTTCTTTCCAAATTGCAACATCAATTGGTTTGTAGGAGATGGGGATAGAATTTCCATCGGAGATAAGATTCTATCTCTGAGTGGTCCCTCTGCAAGCGTGCTAAGTTGCGAGAGGGTGCTTCTAAACATCCTAGGCAGACTGTCGGGGATTGCGACCCTAACGTCTGAATGGGTTAGAGAGGCGGACGGGATCGGGGTTGCCTGTACAAGGAAGACATCGTGGGGTTTGTTGGACAAATGGGCGGTTCACGTTGGAGGTGGACTCACGCATAGGCTTAGCAGGAGCGATGCGCTGATGATCAAGGAGAATGACTTGGGTGTGAGTTCACCGGATGGAGAGCCGGAGAATTCCATTCCAACTGCAATATCCTCTATTGATTTGGAAGCCAATGCAAAATTCACCGTGATAGAGGTCCAAGATGCAAGCCAAGCAATTCTTGCTGCGACAGCATGGACACAAAGTCAGAAAGCTAGGAATGGCACAGAGCCTATTGTGATTCTTCTAGACAACATGGGGCCATCCGTATGCGGGAGCACGGGAGAGTCTCTGAAGAGCCTGGGTTTGAGGGAATGGTGCATCCTAGAAGGGTCTGGTGGTATCAAAAGAGAGGATTTGCCGTCTTGGAAGGCCGTTTCCGGAGTTGACGTTGTCTCCTCGAGTGAGGTGAACATGAATTCTGGCACATTTGATTTTTCGATGCTAATTGGGGGGGTTTGATGGTCAAGATTCCCGACAGCCATCCGAGGAAAAAGTCGCTGCTATCTCGTCAGAAGATTGTGGAAGGGAACGACAAGGGCCTCCTAGCCGAATCCGCAATGATTGCCCATGGAAGGGGGGAGGCCTTTGACTATCTGTTAGGAGAGAGGACCACCGAATCGGCAGGAACGGCAATCAGAGAGTCTGCGGCTCGTCTAAGGACTGCCAAAAATCCAGTCATCTCTGTCAATGGAAATACGGTGCTGCTAGCAGGTAAGAAGGCCTTGAGGTTGGCTGCGTTTCTCGATTGCCCCATAGAAGTGAATCTCTACTACAGGACACCCGAGCGAGTCTCTGGTCTGCTTTCCCTTTTGCAGGAGCAGAGGAATTTGGTATTGGAGGAATCCGAACCTTCAGGATTCGAAGGAGACTGGCAAGAATCAGTTAGGAATGTGACTCTACTTGGGGATTCCCCAGACTTCAGAATAGAAGGCCTTGAGGGGCCACGCTCACATTGCACCGAGGGGGGCATTGGAAATGCTGATTCGATACTGGTCCCCCTAGAGGACGGAGACAGGTGCGAGGCCCTAGTTAATCTGGGCAAGGAAGTGATAGTAGTGGATCTAAACCCACTCTCGAGGAGTGCGAAGATGGCTACTGTTACTATTGTAGATGAGGTCTCTAGGGCGTTCGAGGGTATGCTTGCTGAGCTTATTGCTAATCCAAACTGCGTCCCTACTGATTGGGACAATGCTTCCGTGCTTAGGGACTCCCTTGTTGAAATCACCGAGTTTCTCAGCAAGTCCTAGGTCAGGCTATCCCGACATCTCTTGGAGGATGTCTGAGCATCTTGATGAGATTGCCTCGCCCACTTGAGACGTTGAGGCCTTCCCCCCTAAGTCGTATGTTACCAGACCACCCTCTGACATGTGTTCAGAGATCGCACGCTCTAGGACGTCCGCGCACATCGTAGCTTTCTCGTCATTATGACGCAATCCCAGTGAGTCGAACATCAACTGTACTGATGCGATTGATGCGATTGGATTCACTTTGTTCTGACCAGCATATTTCGGACTGGAGCCGTGAACAGGTTCGAACAGCATGTGGTTATCCCCTATGTTGGCACTGGCTGCCATTCCCATCCCACCTTGGAGTACGGAAGCAAGGTCAGTTGCTATGTCGCCGAACATATTGGGCAGAACCACCACATCGAGGTCCTCCGGATTTCGGACAAGCCACATAGTGAATGCGTCGATGAAGGCTTCGTTGGTCTCCATTCCTTCGTACTCGGAGGCGACTTCCCGGAAGACCTCTCGGAAGAGTCTGCACCCCCTAGTTACGTTGCTCTTGTCCACGCAAGTTATCTTCTGAGTTGAGTCGAGTCTGGATTGTCGTCGCTCCGCGAGTTCGAATGCGTATCGAATGACGCGCTCGCTCCCCTTGCGAGAAATCGGTCTAACGTCCCATCCGACCTCGCCCTCTAAGCCGGGAAACCCATCGATAACCAATGGCTCGTCTCTTTCACCGCCCCTCGCCGCCATTCCAGATCTTCTGAGGAGTGCGTGGTAAAGGCCCTCTGTGTTTTCTCGGACCATAACGATATCAACCAATTCGTGGTTCCACACATCAGAGAAAGTTCCGTGAACCTTGTGTTTCACTCCCTTGTATAGCTTGACTGGCCTAACATTCGCATAGAGGTCGAGTGCGGATCTGAGACCCAATAGTGCCTGTCCACCTGCAATATCCCCATTTGGCAGTGTCGCGCCTGGCCATCCGACTGCTCCCACTACAATTGCATCCGACTCATCACGGCAGAATTCGAAAGATCCCGATGGCCACTCCTCTCCGGTATCGAGATAGTGCTGGCCCCCGCAAGGAATCTCCGATATTTCGAGTGAGATTACGCCAGATTCCTGGAAAACCGAGAGGATTCGCTTGACTTCTTCCATCACCTCACGGCCCGTCCCGTCCCCGGGAAGTAGGGTCAAACGATATGGCGCCATGTCTTCGGCAAGACCTTTTCATTCATCAATCCGACCCCCTGCAGAACTGACGTTTCTAGGAGATAATTGATAGACGGTCAAGTGAACACAAACATGTATGGGCACCAATTCAGAAGAAGGACAAGGCGGACCTAAGATAGATATCAGAACTCTACCCGAGTCGGTTTCCCTACTGTGGGAGTCCATGCTGAGGAAGAATCCCAACTGGGATCTGTCAAAGTGGCTAGACGATAGGGCCAATGAAGAGTTGGAGTTATTGGAGTCCCATCTAGGAAGGGAGAAGTTGAGGTACGAACAACGTCTGCATAGGATTGAGAATCTATCGAAGCAGATGAGGCGGCGGCGGGAGAACATCAACGGGTCGCAAGTTGCAGATCCCAATCAACGGAATCTGTTCGATATCTACGAGCCTACTGACAATAAAGAACGGTCAGGAGAATACGAACCAGAGATGGGGCCATTAGTGGACCTTGGGAACCTGTCTACCGATGATGATCTACTGCTGGCATACATCAGTCAGAAGATTCTGATTGCGATTGAGGACTCGAATGGAGGGCGTGGGGGTTTGCACTTTGACAAAATTATCCAGCTTCTTGAGTCGCCCGGAATCAATTCAGAAGATATCGATGAGGCGATATCTTGGTTGCTTCAGAATAAAGAGATTATCGAGATAGAAAGGGACGTATTTGTTGTTGATGGATGAGAAGTCTGGACGTGTGTAATACAACCATTGAAAGAAGAAGAGCGAGTCGGGCAGACTACCTATGACGAGTGAGACTTCGGGGTGGTACGCTAGGCTCGACCACGAGTGCCCAGAAAGGACCGAACAGATCCAGATATGGCTAGATTCTTGGTTGGATGCCACCAAGAAAAGGCAGCCAATCGCAGCGGCACTTCCAAACAATTGGCCGACTCTTCCCGCTGGGCTTCTCAGCAATCCGGGCAATGTCCTTGACCACTTACTGGCAAGGTTCGACGCCCAGAGGGACGGACGTTCACCTAGGGGCGTTTACGCACCTCCTGCAAAATTTGTCGATGCCGTTCTGCATGATGAGTTGCACCATGGCAATAGCAAGAAGAAGGAGCCCCCTGCAACCCTTTCCCTAGCGGCATTGCCACCAAGTTTCAGAGGATTCGCTAAGCAGTTCAACGAGGATATCAGTGAAGAAGGCGTGATAGATGGAAACGACGAGTCGCCAAAGAACCTAACAGAATCTGGAATCCCAATTCCATTTGCTGATCCCTGTGTTGGGGCGGGACTCTTTGCGGAGAGGATGCTGCGGATACATGCGGAAAGGTTAGCGAACCATGCACCTACAGAGAGGAGGGAGGACACTCTTCGGTTGTTGGAGGGCCTGCAGCTGGTTGACACATCTGAGGTGGCCGTGAATAGTGCAAGGAAGAGGATTGTGATTGTTTTGGCAAGGCTTGGCCTTGTGGACCTGGAGGATGAAGGCGATGATGGCATGATTGGTCTGAGCGAGGCTGAGATGATCGTCGAAAGTAACGTCAGATGCATAGACCCACTAATGGGAGAGTGGCCTTGGAATGAAAGGCCAATGCTACTTATCTCTCGACCACCCTGGCTTCGGATAAAGGACAGGTTCAGAGGCCACCCGGATGGAAGCGCCCTGAGAAAGGAGCTTTCCAGCCAACTAAGGGAATTCAAAGGAACGGATGGAAAGGCCAGGTTCTCCACCATTAAGGGGAATGTGAATCTATACAGGCTCTACATAGAGAGGTCCCTGCAGATATCTCAGAGTGGCGGGAGAGTGAGGCTAGTAGTTCCGAGTTCAGTTCTAAGGGAAAAAAGCAGTCTTCCCCTCAGGAAGCTCCTGGTAGAGTCTAACTGTTGGGATTCTGTCTGGTCGTTCCCGGAAGACTCGAGGCTTCTTTTTGGGGGTTCACAAGGAGTTTCAGTAATCGGAATCACCGTCGGTGAAGAGACTGACGTTCTGACTAGCTTCGGACCTCTTTTGGTCGATGACATTGCACCTGGAAGGGGAATCGCTTCAGATGCCCCCTTCTTCGAGCTCGAGAGAGGTCCTTGGTCGTCCTGGACTGACACTTCATGGGCGGTTCCGAAGATGCCTAGAGACGACGTGGGCAGAGGCAAGACAATCATGGCGATTGGTAATCTAGCCGACAAGCCCAGATTGGTCGAAGAGGGGACTGGCCTGAACCCTAGCGGCAGGGCAATCAAGGTTAGAGTGGGCGAGGTGGAGAGGTCCGTCTGGAAAAAGGAAATCTGTGATTGGTCCGGTAAGGACGGTGAGATCCCATTCATCAGGGCTGCTCACATCAATTTCATAGATGGGAAAGGTGTTCTTGGGCATCCTGCCTTTGAGTTGAACTCAGAGGGTAGGAAATCTGCATGGAAAGGACCTAGCGAGATGTCGATCCAAAGCCGTATTGTTTGTCAGTCCGTTGTTAATCCTCAATCTGAGAGGAGACTGGTGTGGGCAGTGGTTCCAGAGGGATGCGTGTTGGGAAACTCGGTTAGCTTCCTGGATTTTCCGAACGAAGTCAAGGACAGTCTTAGTGAAAAGTTCGGTTCTCTGGAAGAGGGTTTGGGTTTCTTGGCGGATCGTCTAAATTCCGAAGAGCTTGATTTGTGGTCCAGGGCTTGGGCTGCAAACAACAACGTGAACAACTACGAGATTGAGATGCTTCCGTTCGAGGTTGAAGAAGGCGGCGGCCCCTTCTCCCTACTGAGGAACGAAGGGCACCTTGATTGAGGAAAGCGGATTTCGGTTTCCTAGTTCCGGAAAACTGCTCATTTCGAGAATGGATTAATATCCTTGGTTTGCATACGCGGTACGTTCCCAACTCGGAATTGACAAAGGAGAGACGCATGGGAATAAATCCGAAGATTGGAATCACAGGTCTACCCCGTTCTGGAAAGTCTGCCGTCCTCCAGAAGGTTGTCGACATGATTTCCGAAGAAGGGAGCGGTTTCAGGAAGACTAGAGGCCCAAACCCACCAGAATACGTTGTAGGGGGTATGAGATGCGAGCCAGTGATCGAGAACGGAGAGAGAGTCGGATTCGCCTGCGTCAACATCCTCACTGGTGAGAAGGGGGTAATGGCACATCGAGAGATAGACTCTAGGAATCGAATTCTCGGATTTGGAATAGACCCTACTGAGATAGACAGAGTTGGCGTTCCTGCAATAATGGACAGCATTGGGAATTGTGAGATTATGGTGATTGACGAGGTAGGGAAGTTCACTGTTGAAAGCGAGGGTTTCGTCAATGTGGTCAGACTTGCTCTTCAGCATGACATGCCCACGCTACTCACTCTGCACAAGAAGAGCAGGCACCCTCTGCTTCAAGACATCCGAAGGAGGGATGACGCGCGGATACTGGAGGTGACTCCGGTCAACAGATCGCTCCTGCCATACAAGATTCACAAGCTTATCCAAGAGTTGTGAACGAATCTTCGGTCAAGTTGATGCGAAATGCCGGATGCGTCGAGGCATGGAGTCGGCTGCATCCAGACTAACGAGGCTACTCCTTGGATTCATCCTCACCCTCATGGTGATGACTTCGATTTCGATTCTGAATGAGGGCGAGTCCTCATTATCAGAAACGTTGGTGGCGGCCCCCATTGCGATCGGCGTAATGGCTGGCATCCTTCTTTTCGTGATTGATGCAGGTAGGAACCGACCACAGGGAGCCTGGATGACAGACCCTTGGATTAGCAGGGAACCCGAGGATGAAATGCGTTCAAGGCTTGAAAGAGAGAGGGACGAGGCCAGTATGCAAGACCTTGGATCCAAATGGGCTAGGATGGAAATGGAGCATCTCGAGTCCAAACACGGTGAGGAGTAGAGAGCGAAACCTTGACCCTGCTCCCCCTGCACGAATGGCTGGGTGACAGTGTGGTTGACGTTCCTAGTGGCTTGAGGTACACCAAAGAACACGAGTGGGTAAGAGTTGAGGGGAACGAGGTCAGTATCGGAATTACCGATTTCGCCCAGAACGCTCTGACGGAAGTAGTGTGGGTGGAACTCCCGGAGGTGGATTTGGTCGTCGAAGTGATGGAGTCATTCGCTAGTGTCGAATCTGTGAAATCGGTCAGCGAGATCTACGCGCCTGTGGCAGGAACCGTAATCGAAATCAACGAGTCGCTCGAGGATGCGCCCGAGCAGATCAATGAAGACCCATATGGGGAGGGGTGGATATGCAAAATCAAGACAAATGCGGATGTTGACGTGAGTGATCTTCTCGATCCGGAAAGTTACTCCGCATTGATCGGAGACTGAAGATGAGCGAAGTAAGAAGCGTTCACATCTACGTAGACGGTTCTTGCAGCGAGAATCGCAATGTGAACTCAGAGACGAGGGCTGGCTGGGGCCTTTGTGTGATAGTCAACGACGGGGGTTCCGGCAATGGCAAGGGGCACCTACTCACAGAGCTGAATGGAGAAGTGATCACAAATCAAGGTGAGAAGGGGTATTTGGGAGCCGAAGTGGGTTCGAACAACACCGCAGAGCTATCGGCGATAGCACACGCCTTGAGATGGATACTGAGCGAATCGGAGATAGAGTCTGTAACCATAAGGGGAGACTCGAACTACGCTCTGAACATAGCCTCTGGTATGTGGAGGGCGAAGGCCAATCAGACGCTCGCACGAAGAGTCAGAGATCTGTGGGATGAGGTCTCGAGAATAATCACCCTAGTGGGGGAGCACGTGCCCGCACATAGGGGGCACCGGTGGAACGAGCGAGCGGATCACCTTGCGTTCCGTGCGATGCAGGGAGAAGCCCCGCTCCCACTTCAGTTCTGGAAGCCGGGAAAGAGATAGGTTCAGTCTTCCTTCAGAGGACCCAATGAGAGATAGGCGTATATCGACTGTAGTGCAAGAAGAAGCCCTACCAGGGTTAGGACCAAGCCCGTTGGTTCGGGCAAGTATGATTGCAATGTGTTCCCCGAAACCCAAGCCAATAACAGAGTGACCAAGGCTGCTGCGAAAACCCGTCTGACGGATTCCTCTGGTTTCTGCCATAAGTCAATCCATGGAATCAGACCCTTTCTCTTGAACGTGTATCGGTACCATGCTACATAACCCATCGAAAGCCCTGCAATTCCAATCACACCAACGGAGAACCCAGGATCATCCCAGGGACCTCTCGGAGCGACTCTGAAGACCAGTGAATCCAGAATCATGAGCATTGAAGCGATTGCAAGGGGAAGCCACTCGGGATCGTGAGATTCGATGTTCGTCTTCTCTTCCACATATTGACGAGGCCGTGCCGTAGTAATGATGTATTGCTCTTGGTTGCGAAGCATGAGCAGAATGGCCAGCATCCACTATTCAGACGTGATCGACGCCTCGAAGAGGATTGCTGGTGTTGTTCTGAGGACCCCAGTGGTGAATTCACCGGAGATAGATGAAATGGCCGGGAGGAGGGTGTTCATGAAGTGCGAAAACCTTCAGCACGTGGGTGCGTTCAAATTCAGGGGAGCCACTAATGCCGTGAAGATGCTAGGGAAGGGTGCCGAGTCTGGCCTGTGCACCCATAGCAGCGGCAATCATGGACAGGCGGTTGCATTAGCTGCTAAGCAGAGAGGGGTTCCAGCATTCATCGTGATGCCGAAAAATGCTCCCAAAGTGAAGGTCAACGGGGTCAGGAGCCATGGGGCCGAGGTGATTCTGTGTGAGCCTAACCTGGAGGCCAGGGTTGCGACTGCGAACTCGGTTCTGGAGAGAACCGGGGCGTCCTTCATCCATCCGTTTGACAATGCGGACGTCATAGCTGGCCAGGGAACCGCTGCGAAAGAGATGATCGAGGAGTGTAGGGACCTGGATGCTGTCTTATCGCCCATAGGGGGTGGTGGATTGATGTCCGGAACTTGCATCTCCACTAGGTCTCTGCTTCCAGATGCACTGATTTTCGGGACGGAGCCCGAAGGGGCCGATGATGCCGCTAGGTCGTTGGAGTCTGGTGAATATGTGCCGCAGACAGGACCGGATACGATCTGCGACGGGCTCCTTACAAGCATGGGAGAAATAACTTGGCCGATCATCAAGAGTCACGTTGAGGAAATCATCAGGGTGAGCGATGATGAGGTCCTGATTGCGATGAGCTTGATTCACGAGACCTTCGGGATGGTCGTAGAACCTAGTGGTGCCATCTCTCTAGCTGCGGTGCTAAAGGAGGAGTTCAGAGCCAAGGAAGGAATTGGCTCGATTGGGATAATCCTGTGTGGTGGCAACGTAGACCCTGAGAATCTCCCGTTCACCCCCTAGAAACGGGCTAACAAATAATAGAGCAATTGGGTGCCGCCACCCAATGGCCCTATTTTTTGATAGGATAAAATCGACGCCTGGCGAAGCACTGCTTCTACTGACTGCCCTAGTAACACTCGTTTACTCATTGAACTTCATGTTCTTCTCCGCGTGTTACACGACTGGTGGGGAGGGAGATTGCTTCACCATTCTGAGCAATGGTCTTGGAGGCTCGACGGCGGATGTGGCCTATGGAGCTGGGGCTCCAGAAACGGCATTCAACGGGATACTGATGTTCGGGATTTTCATGTCAACTGGGCTTATCCTCAACGAGGGTGCTCGTGGGATGTGGAAGGTGATGCTTCCAGTTCTCGCAGGACTCGTTGTCGCCAGTGCAGTAATCTGGATGTTCTGGAACGATGCCAGTGAGGCAAGTGAGGCTCCCAAGTTCCTTACTCCAATCGTGACCATTACCTATGCGGCGGCATACCTCATGCTGCGCGCAGAAGACGAGGTTGACGAGGGGATGGACTCAATCTCATTTGGAATCGGAATCAAAGACCCAGTCGCTTTGATGGGTCTGGTAATAGTTATCGCTACGGGGCTCTTCTACGTGTTCCGGCAGATCGTTAACCCCGAGTCTGTGATTGACGCGGTCACTCCCGGGGCTGCAAGCGATGGTCTGCTAGCGCCCACAAAGGTGACTGTTTCCTTCACTGGAGCGCTTCTCCTTACTTACGTGCTATGGGCGACCATGATCCTGACCCAGGGGGCCAGGGGGATGTGGCCAGTAGCTCATCCCGCGCTATTCGCTTTCCTCACTATTACTATCGCCAACTACTTCGGTTTCGTCTTCGGCCCGTTGAGGGAGTTCTCCGAGCAGAATGAGATGGATGCGATTTCCGGACCGGCGACTATGCTCCTGTTCCTGCTGGTCTACCTCAGGCTGAGGGACGAGGGCATCGAGGAAGGTATGACTTACCAAGGTGAGCCTATGGATTCGAGATCGTTCGATCGTTTCTTCGTGATGGGTGCGATTGCGATATCGGCTGCATTCATGCTCGTGGAGATCTCAGGGCTGTGAATAGGTGGAGCACGAGCCGGGATTTGCACCCGGGTCCATGGATCTGCAGTCCATTGCATAGCTGCTCTGCCACTCGTGCTTAGCCCCACCGAACCTACTTTCTTTCTTGAAGACTATCCGAGCGACGGCATACCTTCATTGAGTGGCTACTCGTGTGAAAGACGTGCCTCGTGTGTCTTCCCGGTTCGAGGGACTGGGTGTTGGTTTCGCCCCCTATCTGCAACCCCCTGGGGAGGGAGTGGTCAGATGGACCGTGGGGGAGCCCGGTTTCGACACGCCGTCCCCGATCATCGATGCCGCAATCAGCGGACTCGAGGAAGGGAAGACGAAGTACACCAGAGGAGCTGGTTCGATGGACCTCTGCGAGGCCGTGTCGGGCTACCTCAGGGAGCACCATGGCATCGAGGCCCCTGCTGAAGATATCGTCGTGACCCCGGGGGCGAAGCAGGCTCTGCTCTACTCCTTCCTGATTACAACCATGCCCGGTGACGAGGCTATTTTGCTTTCTCCTTCGTGGGCATCCTACGAGCCTATGCTGGAGTTCATCGGTGCGAAACCAGTTCACGTAAAGGTGAACATGGAGAACTTCCATCCCGATTTGGATGCAATTAGGGAAGCGATAACGGACAAGACCACGATGATCCTGATCAACTCGCCTTGCAACCCCACAGGTGCGGTCTTCACTCCCGAGGAGATTGCTGGGATAGTTGATATCGCAGTAGAGCATGACCTCTGGATAGTTTCTGATGAGATATACGGGCGAATGATCTGGGTCGACTGGCCTCACGTTTCCCCCTCGACCCTGCCGGGAGGGAAAGAAAGGACCATCGTAATCAACGGATGGTCCAAGTCATGGGCAATGACCGGCATGCGGGTCGGATTCCTCACTGGCCCTAGCGAGGCCATGAGGGCTGCAGTGAAGAGCCAGGCAAACTCCGCCTCGCATATACCTACGTTCATGATGGAAGCAGCCAGGGTTGCTCTGGGATGCGAAGACTCGGTTTTGGAATTCAACGAGGAGTATCTCAAGAGGAGGAAGATGATGATGGATGGTTTGGACTCCCTGCCTGGAATAAGGGTCCCCGAGCCCGAGGGGGCCTTCTACGTCTTCGCGGATGTGACTGGCACCGGGATGAGTGACGTGGAGTTCGCAGATGGGGCGCTGGAAGCCGGCGTTCAGTTGATTCCAGCATCACTAATCACAGGGGGAGAGGGTTTCGTGAGGGTGTCTTACGCGACTGACGAGGAAGCAATAGAGGAAGGGTTGCGGAGACTCGAGGCGTGGCTTGTCGAAGAGTGAGTTTGAAATCTCGGTGACTTGGCTGGAGCGGTGTGACTGAGGCTGATTCTGCGGGTTCCCATGTCCTTCTGGACTACGTGGGCTACCAGAGAGGCAAGGAGGGAGAGGGGGAATGGGTCCTCAGCGTTCTGAGAGAATGCGTTCGCGAATCTGGGGTGCGAGAGGTCCATTCCCATGTCGAGGTCTTCGATGGGACGCAAAGCCCCCTTGGATTCGCGGCGGCAGTGCTGATAGACGAGAGTCACGTTACCGCTCACTGTTACTCGGAGAGGGGGCTGCTGGCTATTGACGTCTTCACATGCGGAGGAAGCGACTCAGACTCTCTGGCGGATATGATCCACAGGAGGATCGTTTCGGAGAACCCTGGAGTGAGGTTGGTTTTCAGAAAGAGAGTAGAGCGATTTAGGAGTGTTTAGATGACTATTCGAGACTTCATCGAGACCCATTACAGCCACTTCAATGCGGGTGAGCTTGCCAGATGCATAGAATCACTGAGGGGCTTCCTAGACAGTGACGGCCGACTGATGGTTACCCTAGCGGGAGCAATGTCGACGGCGGAGATAGGAAAGAGCCTGGCTCCGGCAATCAGGGAACAGAGGGTGCACTCTATCTGCTGCACCGGGGCGAACCTGGAGGAGGAGTTGTTCGGTCTCGTCTCCAGAACCGGTTACGAGAGAGTTCCGAATTGGAGGCATCAGAGCAAGCAGGAAGATGCAGCCCTTCATGACAGGGGGATGAACAGAGTGACTGACGTGGCGATACCAGAGAGCGCATTCACCATGGTGGGGGAGAAGATGCTGTCGCTCTGGGAGGAATCTGAGACGGTGGGGGACAGTCGTTTCCCTCACGAATACGTGTATGACCTGATACTCCATGGTGAGTTCGAGTTCTCATCCCCCCCAGAGGAGTCTTGGTTGGTCGCTGCAGCGGATGCGAACCTGCCCATTTTCACCCCAGGGTGGGAGGATTCGACGCTGGGTAATCTACTAGCTGCCAGAGTGATAGACTGCACGCTGAAAACCAATTCCGTCGTCAAGGGGGGTTTGGATGCGATGCAGGCTCTCGCCGATTGGTATCGAGAGGATGACTCCCCCACTGGGATGCTTCAGGTGGGTGGTGGGATATCGGGGGATTTCGCAATCTCCGTGGTCCCCATGCTTAGGCAGGACGCCGGGGTGGATGTCCCTCTTTGGGCGTGGTTCGCTCAGATCTCAGAATCTCGACCCTCCTTCGGAGGTTACTCTGGTGCCCCTCCTGCGGAGAAGATTAGTTGGGGGAAGCTCGGGGTGGACACCCCTCAGTTCGTGATAGAGTCCGATGCGAGTATCGTTCTGCCACTGATTCTATCCTCATTGGAATAGATCCGGATAGTTTTCCACTTTCTCCGAGATTCTCAGTAGCTGGTTGTACTTCGATGTCCTGTCCGATCTCGCTGGCGCTCCTGTCTTGATCTGCATAGAATTGGTCCCGACGGCTAGATCGGAGATTATGTCATCCGCAGTCTCACCGGATCGGTGGCTGATTATCGTCCCGAAACCAGCCTCGCGGGATTTGCCTATCACCTCCATGGTCTCGGTCAAGGTCCCAATCTGGTTGAGTTTGATTAGGATGGCGTTTGACGCTCCGAGGGCTATTCCCTTCTCGAGGCGCTTCGGGTTGGTCACGTACAGGTCGTCGCCTACGATCTGCACTCTGTGCCCTTCTCGAGAAGTGAAGTCGACCCATGAGTCCCAGTCATCCTCTCCGAATGGGTCCTCTATGGAGACAATAGGGTAATCATCCAGCCACTTCGAGTAGATCTGCCCTAAGTCTGCTCCCGAAATTCCTGCTCCGTCGATATGGTATTGGGTGCCGTCAAAGAACTCCTGGGCTGCAACGTCCAATGCGATTGAAACCTGCTTGCCCGGGGAATACCCGGCTCTCTCTATCGACTCGTTGACGAGCCTCAGCCCCTCCTCGTTTCTGGGAAGGTTCGGTGCAAATCCGCCTTCGTCGCCAACCCCCCCAAGCAGTCCTTCCTGCTTTAGCGTGGTCTTGAGTGCGTGATAGATCTCGACCCCGGCCCGGAGGGCTTCGGAGAATTCTCCGAAGCCGTGTGGAACCACCATGAACTCCTGGACATCGACGTTAGATTCAGCGTGAGCTCCCCCATTCAGTATGTTCATCATCGGGACAGGGAGACTCGCCGGTCCGCCCTGGCAGATGTGGTTCCACAGTTCACCACGTGATGCTGCCCTGAGGCAGGACAGGGAGACGCCTAGTGTGGCATTGGCACCAAGGACTCCTTTGTTCTCGGAGCCATCAAGTTCGATGAGCAGGGAGTCTATTTCTTCCTGGTTTGATGGGTCCATCCCGATGAGTGCCTCGCGAATGGGCCCGTTCACGTTGTTTACCGCTTCTTGGACTCCCTTGCCCATCCACCTGTCTCCACCGTCTCTCAGTTCCACGGCTTCGTGGGTCCCTGTGCTCGCTCCGGATGGGACTGCTGCTCTGCCCCTCAATGAGCCATCGACATAGCAGTCGACTTCCACGGTAGGGTTACCGCGTGAATCGATTATTGCCCGAGCGAAGATGTCGCTGATAGCGGCACCCATTGGCACCCCCACGTGTACTTGGCTTCTCAAGGTAGCGCTGGTTCCACCTAAGTGTTCAACCAACTCAGCCAACGAGAGACCTTGCTCTGAATCTCCGGGACTTCCAATTCCGATCTGCAGCAGCACTCCCAGCAGAGTTGCTCCTCATTGGGGGAGATGGAGAATAGCTCTGCTCTCATTAGCACCCCATCCGCCTCGTTGGACTTGGCACGATTGTCATCGACGAAGCAATGGAGCAGATGCTTGGGGTAATGGTGAATGCGTCCGGATTCCGGGCAGCAGAGCATCACACTCCTCGGGAGGAAAATCAGCGATGACCCCGTGGATGGGTCGAGTTCGTGACCCTCTATCCTAGTGCCGTTCAATAGGGATGCTACATCTATGTTGTACCACTGAGAATGAGAGTGAGAGATGTCCAGTCCTGAGACGTCGTCCAGGTACTCCTGAATCCTGAGTTGGGAGGCCGTCTCCTCCTGACTCATGGTAGTGCAGTGAAGCCATCCCATTTGAACGCAACCAACGATTCTTGATTGCCTTATGGCCGGAAAGGGGCAGGTTTCATCGCTGAAACAATGACAAAACATCAAGAAATAACCATAAGTTGTACGTTTTTCGGAGGATTCGATGGGTAATGTCGATTCCCTTGACAGGGCCATCCTCTCCTTCCTTAGAGAGTCTGCGAGAGCCCCGTACGTCGAGATAGCCAAGGGCGTAGGAGTCACCGAGAGGACGGTGAGGACCCGTATCAAGCGACTCGAGGACGAGGGCGTGATCAGGGGGTATACGGTTCGGGAATCGGGGATTGGGCTGACTGCCCTGATTCGGCTCAAGGTGGGCCCGGGGACTGAGATAGGTTCCCTCGCAGGTGAGTTCTCCGGTTGGGCGGGAGTCGAGTGCGTGTACGAGATCAGCGGGGATGCGGACTTGGTTGCCGTGGTTCACGTCGATGACACGGTGGCTCTCAGGGACATGCTGGACAGGATGTGGCTGGCGGCCCCTGGGGACATCAGCTCAACTCAGACCGAACTCGT
>Ga0208765_1000416_pt1 | contig 28110 bp, 23 predicted proteins | sample ETNtaG_2_FD_185783 | JGI IMG/M metagenome (GOLD analysis project Ga0208765, IMG submission 185783) | Marine microbial and viral communities from oxygen minimum zone, Eastern Pacific Ocean - ETNP201406SV203 (SPAdes) (version 2) | ecosystem: Environmental > Aquatic > Marine > Oceanic ...
ATCTTCTATGTTGTTATCTAAAATATCTAACCCATACTTATCGGCAGCCTTAACTCCGGCTATTGCCAATACACCCTCCGACTTGGATGCGTTTAAAGCAGCTTGAGAATTACTACTTACGGGTATTAGCTTTACACCAGGACAATATGAATCTAACCAACCCTTGCATTGAGCCAATGTTTGCTCATGAGCGTGAATCTCAAACCCTTCTTTGGGTAGGGGTTTGTTATAGCCAATTAAATTATGATGAATACTCATTTCTATTTCACCACATATTGTTAAGCCAAATTCTATTAAGCAATCTAAAGTTAAATTAATAGAACCTTCGGTAGAGTTCTCTATTGGAACAATGCCAAAGTCACAAACTTTATTTTGTACATCTTCAAAAACTGATTTGATAGTAGGTTCTGGGTTTTTTATAACAGACTTACCAAATTTATCTTCAAGAGCTGATTCAGAATAAGTTCCTTCAGGGCCAAGGTAAGCTATTTTTAAATCTGACTCTTTTGATCTACAACTTGAGATAATTTCATTGTAGATTGAAAATACTTGTTCATCATTTAAAGGGCCTTTATTTAGATCTTTTAACTTATTATGTATAGATGCCTCTCTATCGGGCCTATATTTAATTGAATCTTCTTTTGCCTTGCCTGCATTAATTGCTAAATCTGCTCGTTCATTTAGTAAAGATAATATTTTTTCATCCAAGAAATCTATTTTTTCTCGGATAGAGCTAAGGTCTTTTTCTTTCGCCATAACAAGTTTAAGATTCTTTTTTTTCGAAAGAATCCATGAAGTCTATGAGGGCATCTACTCCCTCTTCAGGCATAGCATTATAAATACTAGCTCGCATCCCGCCTACTGATCTATGTCCTTTTAAGGCCAACAGTCCTGCCTCAGAAGATTCTTGTAAAAATTTTTGATTAAGATCTTCTTTTCGTAAAAGAAAAGGTATATTCATTATCGATCTATCTGACTTGTTCATTTTATTTTCATAAAAGCTTGATTCATCTATAAAGCTATATATTTTTTTAGCTTTATTGTTGTTGATCTTTCCCATCTCCTCAACCCCGCCAATAGATTTTAGCCACTCAAATACTTTACCTGCTACGTACCATGCAAAGGTTGGTGGGGTGTTATACATAGACTCACCTTCATGTATGGAAGTGTAATTAAGCATTGTAGGTGTAAGTTCTTGTGCTGAACCCAACAGACTCTTTTTTATTATCGCGAAGCCTAGTCCTGCTGGGCCTATATTTTTTTGTGCTCCTCCGTAGATCAAAGAGAATTTATTAACATCAAGTGGTTCAGAAAGTATTCCTGAAGAATAATCTGCAACTAAGGGTAAGTGCGAAGAATCTATTTGTTTAAGACTAATACCACCAATTGTTTCATTAGGAGTTATGTGTATGTAAGAAGAGTCTTCAGTTAAATTCCAAGATGATTGAGGGGGGAAATAAGTGAAGTTTTCCTCTTCTGAAGATCCCACAATATTCACCGTAGTGTATTTTTTCGCTTCATTTATAGATCTTTTAGCCCAATGACCACTATTAACATAGTCAGCACTGCCTCCCTCGGGTGCTAAATTCATAGGAATCATGGCCGTCTGAAGTGTTGCTCCGCCATGTAAAAAAAGTACAGCATAATCATCTGTAATTGAGAGGAGATCTCTAAAGTCTTGCTCTGCTTTCTTGGCAATCTCTATAAAATCAGAGCTCCTATGGCTGACTTCCATTACAGAAATACCCATTCCCTTCCAATCTAATAATTCATTCTGCACTTCCTTCAGAACAGGGCTAGGAATTGCAGCCGGACCAGCACCGAAGTTGAAGGTCTCACTCACTTTTATTCTTCTCCTATGAATTCTTCGCTGATAGGAGCAATGCTAATTAATTTCTCAGAGCCTTTAAGTCTTATAACTGTTACACCTTGAGTATTTCTCCCTATTACATTCACTTCAGACACTCTTGTTCTAACTAACATTCCTTTATCAGAAATAAGCATCAACTCGTCCTCATCTGTAACTTGCGCTGCTCCAATCAATTGACCATTTCTTTCAGAAATCTGCATTGCTATGACTCCTTTCGCGCCACGTCTTGTTTTTCTAAAATCAATAGATTTCGATCTTTTGCCGTAGCCGTTCTCACTCACAGTAAAGATTGAAGCATTTTCATCAGGGATAATCAGCGATATAACATGATGATCTTTATCAAGCTTGATTCCTCTAACTCCTTTTGCAGTTCTACCCATAGACCTCACCTCAGTCTCAGAAAAATGAGCAGCCTTTCCGGCATTTGATACTAACATCACAAACTTAGATCCATCTGTAACTGTCGTCCCAACCAATTCATCTCCATCTTTAAGTGTTATAGCTCTTTTTCCGCCTTTTCTTTGATTCGAAAATTCTGTTAATGCTGTTTTCTTCACAGTACCTGATTTAGTAGCCATTAAAATAAAATGTTTTCCGTCATAGTCTTCTACGGGAACCATACTAGTTATCCTCTCTCCTTCACTAAGTTGAATAAGATTAACCAAAGGTCTTCCTTTTGCCGCTCTACCAGCTGAAGGTATCTCGTACACTTTTAACCAGTAAACTTGACCAAGATTTGAGAAACAAAGTAAGGTTGTATGAGTATTAGCCACTAAAAGTTGTTCTACAAAATCTTCATCTTTAACAGAAGCTGCTGTTTTTCCTGTCCCACCTCTTCTTTGAGCTCTATATTCTTCTAAAGGTTGAGTTTTGGCATAGCCTTCATGAGATATAGTTACTACCCTGTCTTCAGGAGTTATTAAATCTTCAGCGCTTAGATCCGCAGAAGATTCTTGTATCTCAGTTCTTCTTTCGTCTTTGTACTTATCTTGGATCTCTTTTAATTCATCATTTACTACTTCAACTAACTTCTCAGAATCGTTTAAAATTCCCAATAAATAAGTGATATGCTCAATTATCTCTTCGTATTCTCCCATTAACCTGTCTTGCTCTAAGCCCGTTAATCTCTGTAGCCTCATGTCCAATATAGCTTGAGCTTGTACGTCAGAGAGTTGATAAGTTTTGCCTACTAAACCAAGAGATTTATCAGCACCTTCAACCTTGCATGCATCGGGACCAGCCTTTTTTAACATGGAAATTACTTTCCCAGGTTTCCATTTTTTCGATAAGAGTTTTTTCTTTGCTTCAGACCCTTCTTTGGATTTCTTGATTAAAGCAATCATGGCATCAATGTTTGCTAAGGCTATAGTAAGCCCTTCAAGAATATGACCTCTCTCCTTCGCTTTTTTGAGTTCATAAAAGGTTCTTTTTGAAACCACCTCTTTTCTATGATTAAAGAAAACCGATAACATAGACTTTAGGTTTAATAATTTTGGCTCTCCATCCACCAAAGCAACATTATTTATACCGAAGACGGTCTGCATTTGAGTTTGAGAAAATAGATTGTTTAATAAGACATCAGGTATGTGGCCCGACTTCAGTTCAATTACTACCCTCACGCCGTCTTTGTCTGATTCATCTCTAATATCTCTTATACCTTCAATCTTTTTGTCTCTAGAAAGCTCAGCTATTTTTTCTATTAATTTAGATTTATTAACTTGATAAGGCATTTCGGTTATTACAATCTTTGCCTTCTCTTTCTCTTCATCTTCAAAATGAGTTCTAGCTCTTATTTGGACTCTACCTCTACCCGTTTCATAAGCATTTAATATACCCATTTTACCGTTGATAATTCCTCCAGTAGGAAAATCAGGTCCAGGCATTAATTGAGTTAGATCAGATATAGATATTTCAGGATTCTCAATAAAAGCCAAGCAAGCTGACAGTGTCTCATTAAGATTATGGGGGGCCATATTGGTTGCCATACCAACAGCTATACCCGCAGAACCATTGACAAGCATATTAGGTATCCTAGTTGGAAGAACTTCAGGCATCATTTCAGTGCCATCATAGTTCTCTATAAAATTGACAGTTTCCTTCTCAAGGTCAGCTAACAGCTCTTGTGAAATCTTAGCCATTCTAACTTCTGTATATCTTTGTGCTGCAGCACCATCTCCATCCATAGAACCGAAGTTTCCTTGACCGTCAACCAACGGATACCTTAAAGCCCACCATTGAGCCATTCTTACTATTGTCTCATAGGCGGCACCATCTCCATGGGGATGGTACTTGCCAATAACATCACCTACTATTCTTGCAGATTTTTTATGAGCTCTATTAAAGTCATTATTCAGTACGTACATGGCGTAAAGCACCCTTCTATGTACCGGTTTTAAGCCATCCCTGGCATCTGGCAGAGCTCTGCCAACGATGACACTCATGGCGTAATCTAAATAAGATTGCTTGAGCTCCTTTTCAATATTAATAGGAACTATTTCTTTAGCAGCTATTTCACCCATAATTTAATCCCAGACTATGTTTTAGACAAAAAATGATGTCCATTTACCTATGATTTTAGAGAAAATTTGTAGTAGTTTTTGAAGTATCAACTTAGGTAAATTTTACCATAAATCAGCTTAAAAAACTTCGGAAAAATATAAGAAAAATGGGTGTTTAGCCTTTAAATTCGGACACTAAAGTTGACACAGTTTCTTTTGCATCTCCAAACAACATTCTAGAGTTAGATTTGAAGAAAAGAGGGTTTTGAATTCCAGCAAAACCAGAAGCCATTGAACGTTTTAACACGAATACAGTCTTAGAATTATCAACCTCTATAATTGGCATTCCATAAATTGGACTCCCTTCGTTATCTTTAGCGTCTGGATTGACAACGTCATTAGCACCTATGACCATGCAAACATCTACTGTGTCCATTATTGGATTAACATCTTCAGGTTCGACCAAGACGTCATAAGATACATTTGCTTCGGCCAATAGAACGTTCATATGACCAGGCATTCTTCCTGCTACTGGATGAATGGCATATTTGACCTCAGCTCCGTTAGCTTCTAAAAGCTCTCCTAGCTCTCTTACCGCATGTTGCGCCTGCGCTACCGCCATACCATATCCGGGCACAATCAAAACAGAAGTAGCTGCTTCTAATATTAAATAAGCATCTTGAGCGTTTATAGGACTCACTTCTCCTTGATCTTCTTCTGAGTCAGAAGAAGTATCAGAAACTGCTCCAAAACCACTAAACAACACATTAGATAATGATCTATTCATGGCCTTGCACATTATGTTAGTAAGGATTAATCCGCTAGCACCAACCAGAGCGCCTGCCACAATCAATACATTATTGGTTATAACAAAGCCTGCTGCACATGCAGCCAATCCTGAAAAACTATTCAAGAGAGCTATAACTACTGGCATATCAGCTCCCCCTATTGGGATAACAAAAAGTACCCCTAAAATGAAAGCTAAAACAATTAAAAGAATTAATGTCTGATTAGGAGTTATAAATTCTTGGACAAACAACATATTCGCTCCTACTAATAAAATACTTATTAGTAATAATCCATTAACGAACTGTTGCCCTTTGTATAGAAAAGGCCTTCCCGAGATTACTTCTGACAGTTTTCCATAAGCAATCAAACTACCTGTAAAAGTAACCCCTCCAATAAGAACAGTTAAATAAATTGCACCCATTAAAGCAGGGTTGTTCAAACTGCTGTGGATATATTCTGAAGAGCCAACTAGTAAACTAGCTATCCCTCCAAAACCATTAAATATTGCAACCATTTCAGGCATTGAAGTCATCTTTACTTTTGTAGCAGCAAAATAACCTACCAGACTTCCTGCCAAAAGGGCTCCAGCAATATACCTATAATCAATTATATTTTGGTCTAGGAGCGTCACTACAACTGCTAGCAACATTCCTGAAGAAGAAAGTAGATTCCCTCTTCTAGCGGTTTCAGGTGAACCTAGCATCTTTAATCCAACAATGAAGAAAATAGACGCAGCTATGTAAGTAAGGTTTACAATTAAAGAGGTATCCATGTTATTTCTTTTTAAACATTCCGAGCATTCTGTTAGTTACTAAATAACCACCAACAACGTTAATCGAAGCAAAAAATACTGCAGAACTACCAAGGATAATCGTTATAAGCTCTGATGACCCGGAGGACAATATAGCTCCCACAAGGGTTATTCCTGAAATTGCATTTGCTCCTGACATTAAAGGAGTATGGAGCGTAGACGGTACTTTTGTAATAAGCTCAATTCCTAAAAATATAGAAAGAACTAAAATGAAAATTAATAAAATTATCTGACTTTCCATAATTACATATTACCCTTAACTAATTCATTAACTACGCTACCTTCGTGTGTGATGACACAACCCTTTAAAACTTCATCAGATAATTCAAATTTAAGCTCTTTACTGTCTGAGTCCCAATATTCTTCAATCATATTAAATAAATTAGCCCCATAAACTTGTGAAGCATCTTTAGCTACTTCTCCAGGTAAATTTGACATGCCTATTATGGTCACACCATTATCAAAAACATATTCATCCACCATCGAGCCTTCAACATTACCTCCTGTAGAGACAGCCATATCTACTATTACACTTCCAGGCTTCATCGAATGAACCATTTCTTGGGTAACTATTCTCGGAGCAGGTCTTCCAAATACTTGCGCAGTAGTTATTACTACATCAGATTGAGAACATATCTTTTTCATTCCTTCTTGTTGCATTTTTATTTGCTCTTCGGTTAATTCCTTAGCGTACCCTTGTTCCGTCTCTTCCGTTTCACCAATATCAATCTTCACAAATTTTGCTCCTAAGGACTTAACTTGTTCTTCAACCACAGGGCGAGTATCAAAGGCTTCAACCCTAGCACCTAATCTTTTGGCTGTTGCTATAGCTTGAAGACCTGCCACACCAACGCCTATAACAAAAACTCTAGAAGGAGATATTGTCCCGGCAGCTGTCATCATCATGGGAAAAGACTTACTTAAAGTCCTAGAGGCCTCTATAACTGCCGCGTAACCAGCTAAATTAGCCTGAGAACTAAGAGCGTCCATTTTCTGTGCTCTCGTAATTCTTGGAACTAGCTCCATGCTTATCGCCGTAATATTTGATTTTGAGAATTCATTTACCAGATCCTTCTCATTAAAAGGATCTAAAAAACTAATATGTATGGAATTAGTCTTAAGTTTAGTAATTTCACTTATATCAGGTTTATTAATACGGCAGACGATGTCAGCAGAACTTAAAGAGCTCTCTCTAGAAGGAGAGATGGTTGCTCCAGACTCTACATAAAGCTCATCACTTACAAAAACTTCAGAACCTAAGTTAGACTCAACTACTACCTCAATACCCAAATCAGTAAACTTCTTAGCCACATCAGGTAAAATGGTTGCACGAATTTCTTGACCCTCTTCTTTTGGAAAGAATATTTGCATAATTATAATTTTTCTAAGGAAAATCGAAACAGGAAGTAATTTTAAATAAAAATGAGATTAATGAACATAGAAAATTTAGATCCAGAAGAAGTAAAAAAATTTGATGACCTTTCTGAAAAATGGTGGGACCTAAATGGAGACTTCAAACCGCTTCATCAAATTAACCCTTTGAGGGTAAACTTCATAAAAGAGAGAGTTGATTTAGAAGGGAAAAAAGTACTGGACATAGGGTGTGGCGGAGGGTTATTAACAGAAGCTCTTAGCTCTCTAGGGGCAGATGTCATTGGAATAGATGCTTCTGAAAATACTATAGGTATAGCAAAATCGCATGCCAAATTAATAAACAGTAATGTCACTTACATGCAAAACACAGTCGAAAACTTTATTGCTGAAAATGAATATGCTGAGTTTGATGTTATAACGTGTTTAGAAATGCTAGAACATGTTCCTGAACCAAATAAGATAATTGAAAGCTGCTCTCAATTATTAAAATCAGAGGGAAATGCTTTTTTTTCTACTATCAACAGAAACCCCAGATCTTACCTGTTTGCAGTTATAGGTGCAGAGTACATTCTTAATCTGCTACCGAAAGGAACGCATGAATACACTAAGTTTATTAAGCCTTCTGAATTAAATAATTGGATTAGGAGAACTGATTTAGAGCATCGAGAAACAATAGGGCTAAGTTACAACCCCTTAACAGATCAGTACTGGCTTGGAAAAGATATACAAGTAAATTATATGATGCACGCAACAAAGATTTAAGTATGCTTGATATTAACTTGTATGTATTCGATCTTGATGGAACGCTCCTAGATACTGCCCCTGATTTCTTCAAAGCGGTAAATACTCTAAGAGAGAACCATGGGTATGGCCCTAGTGACTTTGATGAAGTTAGATCTAGGGTTTCCCAAGGAGCGGGTAGTCTAGCTGAATACGCTTTGGACTTAAGATCAGATCGGCACCAAGAAATTGAAAATTCCAGACAAGAATTATTAAATATATATAAGAATTGCTGTATAGATGAAACAAGTTTATTTAAAGGTATCGAAGAAGTTTTAGTTACTTTAAATGGTAGCAAGAAGAAATGGGGAATAGTTACTAACAAACCGAGGCTATTTGCAGAACCAATTGTAAAAGAAAAGATTGCTTTATTTGGGCCTACCTTTTTAATTTGCCCAGATGACGTCGGGGAAAGAAAACCTAGCCCTAAAGGACTAGAATTTGCTTGTGAAAAAACTCAAATATCTCCGGAAAATACACTTTATGTAGGGGACCACTTAATAGATATCCAAGCGGGAAAAGCAGCAAAAATGCGAACAGTTGCAGCAGCCTATGGCTATATCCCTTCTGGAGACAATGTTGCAAGCTGGAAAGCCGATTTTATAATCAATGATCCTTGTGAATTGATAAATATAATCAAGAACCACTAGATGAATAAGTTAGAAGACTTCAATCCATCCAATAATTCCTTAGAAGACAAAGTTATCCTAATTACTGGTGCCGGTTCTGGAATAGGAAGAGCTTTGTCAATTAAATTTTCTCAAATGGGAGCTAATTTAATACTTTTAAGCCGAGATCTTGGAAAGCTGGAGAATGTATATGAAGAAATCATCAAAGAAGGTCATAAAGAACCTTTGATTCATTCTATGGATTTCGAAAATCCAGTAGAAGAAAATTTTTTAGTAGTTAAAGAGGCCATTGAGGAAAAGTATGGCAAGTTAGATGGTCTTTTAAATAACGCAGGATTCTTAGGAGATAAATCTCCCCTTGACCAATACAAATACTCTCTTTGGAAGAAAGTTTTCAATATAAATGTCGATTCAACATTTCTTTTAACTAAAGCCCTGATGCCTTTATTAAAGAATTCAGATATGGGGTCAATAATATTTACTTCTTCTGGAGTTGGAAAAAAAGGAAAAGCATACTGGGGAGCTTATGCAATTAGTAAGTTTGCGACCGAAGGCATGATGCAGGTTTTTGCTGACGAATTAGAAAATACCAGTAACTTAAGAATTAATTGTGTAAACCCGGGTGCGGTTAGAACGAAAATGAGAGAAGCAGCTTATCCTGCAGAAGACCCTAATTCAAACCCTCCTCCAGAACAGATCTTAAATTTGTACATATTTCTTATGAGTGATGAGAGTAAAGAAATAAATGGACAATCTATAAATGCTCAATAGATTTAACTTCACTCTTAGATAGCTCTTTAAATGCCCCTTGCCTTAAACTCGCTGGTAAGAATAAATTCCCATATCTAACTCTCTTTAGTCTTGAGACCTCCAAGCCTTGGCTTTCCCAAAGCCTCCTAACTTCTCTGGTCTTACCTTCCATAATTACCATAGCAAACCATTGATTTGTTTTACCTTTTCTCCCTTCTTGAATATCAGTGAACTTAGCAAATCCATCCTCTAACTTGATACCTTCAATCAGATTCTCTATGACCCTCTTAGAAACAAATCCATGAATTCTGGCTATATATTCTCGCTCCACCGTATTAGAAGGATGCATTAAACGGTTAGCTAAACCGCCATTATTAGTAAATAAAATTAGACCAGATGTATTAATGTCCAACCTACCAACCGAAACCCACCTTCCAGATCTTAGGGAAGGCAGTGAATCAAATATAGTTGGTCTTCCTTGTGGGTCATCTCTAGTTGAGATTTCTCCTACTTTCTTGTTATAAATCAGTATTCTGGTTTCAGATAAATTTTTGGTGTTTAAAGTTACTTTCTTGCCATCTATTATGAAAGAATCTCTATCCGATACTAATTGCCCTAATTGGGCTATTTGACCATTAACAATAATCTTCTTTTGTTGGATAAGTGCTTCTATCCCTCTTCTAGAACCATGCCCGTGTTCAGCAAGGATTTTGTGAATCCTTATTTTCACAACAAATTATTAATTTAAAGATGGAGTAGCTTGATCAACCTCTTCTTTCGGGTCGATATCTTCAATTGGTAACTCCATATCCAGGGATTTTAAATCTGGAAGAGAAGGCAATTCAGGAAGCTCTCTTAAATGTTGAAGACCAAAGTAATCAAGAAACTCTTTAGTGGTGGAGTATAGGGAGGGCCTACCTGGAACATCTCTTTGACCTACTATCTTTATCCAACCTCTATCCATAAGGCCTCTCATTAGTTGAGTCCCTATAGTGACTCCACGAATTTCTTCTATTTCACCTCTAGTTATAGGTTGTTTATAAGCTATCAAAGACAATGTCTCTAACGTAGCTTTAGAGAGTCTCTGAGGCCTTTCTTCCCACAACTTGGCTACATACTCTGATAAGGATTGTCTAACCTGAAGTCTATACCCACTAGAAACCCTCTTAAGCTCAACCCCTCTATTTATGCAATTTTCTTCGATTGATCTTAGTGACTCTCTAATCTCTTCTCTTGAAGGTGGGTTCTCAGGAAAAACTTTTTCTATATCTTCTACACTAACTGGTCTCGATGCAGATAAAAGTAAAGCTTCTATAATCTCGTTAAGTTTGTATTCCATTTAATGTACCTCTTCAATACCTTTTATATGTATAGGGCCAAATTCCTCTGATTGAACAATTTCTATTAATGAGTCCTTAAGTAATTCTAATATTGCTAGAAAAGTTACTACTACACCGATCTTACCTTCTTTTGAATTAAATAGAGAAGTAAATTCAATAAAAGTTTCATTCCTCATTCTTTCTAAAATTTGACTCATCCTCTCTCTGGTAGATAATTCTTCTAAGTTAATTAAGTGCGCTTGTGATTGCTCAGCTCTCCTCATCACTTCAGCCAATGCAAAAGATAGCTCTTCTAAAGGCACTTCAGTAAGGGGTGTTTCAATAGAAAATTCTGGTAGCTTAGCCTGCGCAGCAAAGAAGTCTCTATCCAATCTAGGAATCTGATCTATTTTGTGTGCCGCTTCTTTAAACCTTTCGTATTCTTGCAATCTCTTAATAAGTTCTGCCCTAGGGTCTTCTTCTTCAACTTGCTCTTCCGGCCTCGGTAAAAGCATTCTAGATTTAAGTTCGGCTAAATAAGCTGCCATAACTAAATAATCCCCTGCAAGCTCAACTTGCAAACCATCCATAAGGTCTATGTATGCTGTGTACTGTTCTGTTATCTTAGCTACATTTATATCTAATACGTCTAAATTTTGTCTTCTTATTAGATAGAGAAGAAAGTCCAAGGGGCCTGCGAAGCTATCTAAAAGTACTTCAAGTGCATTCGGAGGCACATAAAGATCTTCAGGAAGTGTGGTTTCTTTGCCTTGTACCGTCGCTAAGAACATCTCCTCTTGACGAGGATTAATATTCTTTTCCTCTTCTATAAGAGGATTAGTGGCTTTAGTATCAACCATTTTTCCAATACGTAGGTATTGGTTCTGCATTATAACTGCTTAATATTATTAGAGGAAATGGAGTTTATTTAATATATCTATTGGTGATTGGATATCTTCTATCTTTACCAAAGCTTCTCTCAGTTATTTTAACTCCTAAAGGACCTTGCCTTCTTTTGTATTCACTTATATCTATAAGCCTAAGAACTTTATTGACTGTCTTAGCGTCAAATCCCTTTTCAACAATGTATTCTTTGCTTTTATCTTGCTCGACGTATAGCTCTATTATTTTATCTAAGACATCGTAGTCCGGGAGACTATCACTATCCTTCTGATCAGGAGCAAGTTCAGCTGATGGGGGTCTATCTATTATTCTTTGAGGTATTGTTTTTTTGATCGTGTTTCTGTACTCGGCCAGTTTATAGACCAAGGTTTTAGGAACATCTTTTAAAACTGCAAAACCTCCAGCAGTATCGCCATAAAGGGTTGAATATCCAACCGCTGTCTCACTCTTATTCCCAGTCGTAAGAACTAAATTTCCAAATTTATTTGACATTCCCATCAACAAAACACCTCTGCATCTAGACTGGAGGTTCTCCTCTGTTGTATCACTTTCTTTTCCTAAGAATTCATTCTCCAAAGCAGAAGTAAAGGAATGGAATATATCCTCAATAGGTATTACCTCGTGTTTTATATGCAAATTATCAGCCAGCTCCTTAGCATCATCCACGCTGATATCTGAAGTGTATCTAAAAGGCATCATATAAGTTTTAACTCTCTCTGGCCCTATGGCATCCACAGCTATTGCTGTTGTCAATGCTGAATCTATTCCGCCTGAAGATCCAATGATTGCACCAGGAAAATTATTTTTCTCTATGTAGTCTTTTACTCCAAGAACTAAAGCTTTATAAACCTCTTCTACATCATTAGGTTCTTCAATCTTGGTTACTTCTTGGGCTTCTAAGTTCTTGCTAGTACCCTCCTTAAAATTAACTATTTTCAAGTCACTTTCAAAGTTTTTTAGTTGGACTGCCTGCGTTCCATTGCTGTTCATAACCATAGAAGACCCGTCAAAAACTAGTTCATCCTGACCTCCTACTTGATTGGCATAGATAATTGGTAGTTCAAATTTCTTACAATGATTAGAAATCATTTCTTTTCGTTCATTGAGCTTATTAATGTGAAAAGGCGAAGCATTTAGATTCAATATCAATTCCGCACCTCTTCGTGAAGCTTGTCTCACTGCCTTTGTGTGCCAAATATCTTCACAAATAGTAACAGCTATCTTATGTCCATTAACTTCAAATATACCCGGACCTTTGCCAGGGCTAAAATACCTCTTTTCATCAAAGACTTCATAATTAGGCAGTTCTTGTTTGTGATATTCCAGTAATATTTTATTGTTATAAACAACTCCTGCAGAGTTAAATATGTTTTGACCCATTTTCTTAGGATAACCAATCACTATATGTGTTTCAGGAGCTAAATGTGTTAATTCTTCTACCGCTTCATCTGCTGAATTTAATAGATCATCTCTTAAAATTAAATCTTCAGGAGGGTATCCGGTAATAAACATCTCTGTAAGAAGAATAATATCCAGATTGCCTTTGGAATTAAGCTTCTTAACTGCGTCAGCGGCAATCTTAAGGTTACCCTTAATGTCACCAACCACTGGGTTCTCTTGTACTATTCCGATAGATAAACGACTTGAACCCATTGATATTTTCTAATTGTTACGAGTTTTATGTATTACAAATCATTATTGATATGCCTATATTAACATCCTGTAGCTTTAATCTGTCTACAATATCTGTAAAATGCACATCCTTTTAAATATTTAGAGATGTACAACACAAGTGATTTAAGAATATCTGACCAACAAGAGGTTATGTCGGCAGGTAAACTCCTGTCTGAGCAGCCCATCTCAACTGAGGCCTCTCAAACTGTACATGACGCTAGAAAAACTTTTTCAAATATTCTATCCAAAGAAGATAAAAAATTAGCCGTTGTTGTGGGTCCTTGCTCTATTCACGACACTTCTGCTGCAATGGATTACGCAAAAAAACTTAAAGAAGAAAGTCTCAAATACAAGAATGAACTTCAAATTATTATGAGAGTTTATTTTGAGAAGCCAAGAACAACAGTGGGATGGAAAGGTCTGATCAATGACCCTGATTTAGATAACTCCTTTAATATAGATAAGGGACTGTCTATGTCTAGACAGCTACTAAGGGACATAAATGACTTAGGCCTGCCTGCAGGAACTGAGTTCTTAGATGTTATTACTCCTCAATACATTGCTGATTTAATATCGTGGGGAGCTATTGGTGCAAGAACTACTGAAAGCCAAGTTCATAGAGAACTAGCCTCTGGTTCTTCTTGTCCAATTGGCTTTAAAAACACCACAAATGGAGGGGTTCAAGTAGCTGCAGACGCTATAGGCTCTGCTGTACATCCTCATAAATTTTTATCAGTAACCAAAGAGGGAAAGGCAGCTATTTTTTATTCTTCAGGTAATAAAGATTGTCACGTTATCTTAAGAGGAGGAGGCAAGCCTAATTACTTTAAGGAAGATATTAATCTTACTGCAGAAATATTAAAGAAAAACGGCCTTACCGAAACGATAATGGTCGACATGAGTCATGGCAACAGCAACAAACAACACAAGAAGCAATTAGAGGTTTGTGAAGACATTTCTAGTCAGATATCTTCTGGAGAAGATCGTATTACAGGGGTGATGATTGAGAGCAATATTGAAGAGGGCAATCAAAGTGCTAAAGATCTTAAAAACCTTGTATATGGTCAAAGTATCACTGACGCTTGTATTAATTGGGAAGACACTCAACTCTGTCTTAACAGGCTTGCTGAATCTGTTAAAAGCAGAAATAGTTAGCTAGAAATATAATTCTTCTTGTGATGTTGCAGAGGATAATTTAATCTCCTCCATCCGGGTTTAATTTATGCCAGATTCAAGATTTAACTTTTCTAAAGACATCGCCAACAGCATAGGCCTGCCTGAAGCTATCTTATTAGAAACCTTTAGAGAAGATTACCTTATTCATAATAATACTGAAGGTTTTACAACCAATAATTTACTTACTATCTTCTCATTTTGGTCAGATCAGGATCTAACAGAATATCTTCAAAGCTTGACCAGCAAAGGCCTAATTTCTGCAAAAAAGATTGATACGGAGACTTACTACAGCTTTAAAGAAACAGGTAAAGAAAAAAGGAAAAATACTCATATTGAGAATGCCTGGAAACCTGAGAATGAACTGTTAGACCAACTTAATGAGTATGGAATTCCACAAGAGTTTGCATATTCTCAACTGGACGACTTTAAACAGCTCAATCAAGAGAGAAATGATAAAGATAAATCATGGAATATAAAGTTTTTAAGGTTTGTAATAAAAAAATGGCGACAAGAAGAAATCTTAATTAGTCGAAAGAAAAAGAGAAAGTCCATGTATTCCGATTGGTTGCCTGACGAGGAAGCAAGAGAAATACTTATAAGATCTGGAATCGAAGAAGAGTTCATCAATAAAGAAATACCTGAATTTATCCTTTACTGGACTGAAAAGAAAGAAGAATCCGATATATGGAATTCTAAGTTTATATCTCATATAAGAAGACAGTGGAGTAGGTTCCAGAACGTTAATGAAAATAACGACACGCCTTTTAAAATTGATTCAAAATGGCTTCCTAATGAAGACTTTTACGATGTATTAGCACTTACAGATATTTCAAAAGAGTTCGCTGATTCTACAATTGCAGAATTTATTCTTTACTGGAAAGAAACTGGTCAATCACACAACTCATGGAATAGTAAATTCTTGCAACATGTTAAATTTCAATGGCAAAAATATAATCAAAATTATTCTACTCAAAATCAAAACCTTATGGAAAAAAGGATTGAATCTAGTTGGGATATTACTAATAACACAAAGACATCCCTAACAAAAAAACAATCCAGCAAAGAGACCAAAAAAAATTTCCAAAAACTTAAAGAAAAACACCAAATTTAATTTAATTTCTAGTACTTTAGTGTTATAGTTATGTATAACACCTAAATTATATATACATGCAAGTAAAACAAACTTATAAAACAGCAGCAATAACAGCCGTATTCGTTATCATTTGGCTGGCCTCAGGAAGCTTGGTTAAGGAAGAAATTAATCCTGAAAGTGAGAGCTCATTAGATACACTTTCTTCTGTAACTGTTTTGAATAGTGAAGCTATTCTTAGATCTAAAACTATAAAAGCTAGCGGATTTACAGAAGCTGATAAGTTTATTCAAGTAAGAGCTGAAGTAGGAGGAAGGGTCGTTTCTACTCCATTTAAGCAAGGTGACTTTGTAAAGGAAGGTGACCTTTTATGTCAATTATATATTGCAGGAAGAGAGGCCTATCCTAAGATTGTTGCTCCTTTTTCTGGCTATTTAGAATCCTTAAACGTCGATATAGGCGATTATCTAAATATGGGCGGTGTTTGCGCTTCGCTGATTGACTCGAATCCCATGCTACTAATAGCAGATATTGCTGAAAAGGAGATTGCCGAAATAGATATTGGTGCCAATTCAATGGCTCGCTTAATATCAGGAAATGAAATCCAAGGTAAGGTTTCGTTTATAGCAACTTCTGCAGACAAAAATACAAGAACCTTCAGAGTTGAAATTAAAGTTGCCAATGAAGATAGATCTATAAGAGATGGCGTTTCTGCTGAGATCTATATAGAAAGTAAGAAAGTTTTCTCGCATAAAATTTCGCCAGCTATTTTGTCACTTAATGATCAAGGCAAACTAGGCATTAGGACTGTAAATCAAGATAATGCTGTTGAGTTTAAAGAAATACAAATCCTAGAAGACACAACTGAAGGCCTTTGGGTTTCAGGTCTAAGCGAAAATGAGAGAATTATAACCCTAGGTCAAGAGTATGTTTTTCAAGGCCAAACAGTTAATGTAAAAGAAATATCTTCTCCTGAGGCATGAGGTCTTTTATTCTACAAGCTATCAAGAAGAGTAGAACTTCTTTAAGTGTTTTAGTCCTTGTAGCTTTATCAGGATTTTATGCGCTTAATTACTTACCTAAGGCAACTGATCCTGATGTTAATTTTCCGGGCGCCTACGTAGGTGTTTTTTTTGAAGGTGTTTCACCTGAAGACTCGGAAAGATTATTAGCTAAACCACTTGAAGATGCCCTAAGAACTATTGAGGGCGTTGAAAGAATTAGATCAACTTCCGGCACAGGCTATGCCAATGTAATAATTGAATTTGATCAAGATATGGATCTTGATAAAGCGTTGTATGATACCCGAATAAAAGTTGATGAGGCCAAAAGGCAGCTCCCTGATGACGTTAGAGAGCCAGTTATAAGAGAGTTTAGTACCAGCGATGAACCTATACTAACTATCAGCCTTTCTAGTGACGTTCTTCCTCAGAGGGTTTTAGTAAATCTCACTCAGGATCTGCTAGATGTTATAGAAACGCACCCTAATGTACTTACTGCAGAACTTAATGGGGTACCTGAAGATTTAATAGAAGCTGTTGTAGAGAAAAGCAAGCTTGAAGCTTATGGAATCTCCATGAACCAACTCTATCAAGCTGTATCTAATAATAACCGAGTGATTCCCGCTGGATCACAAGACACTGGAAAAGGAAGATTCTCTGTTAATGTCCCTAGTGTTTTTGCTAGTTTAGATGACATTGAAAGGCTTCCAATCAAAGTATCAGGGAGCTCAGTGGTTACGCTAAGAGATGTTGCAAGTGTCAGACTTACTTACAAAGATCGAGGCGGTTATTCAAGAATAAATGGGAAACAATCATTATCTATTGATGTTACCAAAAGAATAGGAACCAATATTATTGACACGGTTGCAGAGGTTAGAGAATTAGTAAACGAAGCAACAAAAGATTTTCCTGACGGAGTTGAGATAGTGTTTGTTAGGGATAATTCTGTATTTGCCTTAGCAATGATTTCTGAGTTACAGGGCAATGTATTAACTTCTATAGCTTTAGTAATGATAGTAGTGCTTGCTGCCTTAGGTTTCAGAACCTCAATGCTGGTAGGAATGGCCATACCTTTCTCTTACCTTTTTGCTTTACTGGTGTTACTGCTTATGGGTAAACAATTTAATTTCATGGTTATGTTTGGAATGTTAATTTCTATGGGAATGACTATAGATGGGTCAATAGTAATTACAGAATACGCAGATAGAAAACTGGCTGAAGGCATGAATAGAATTGAAGCCTATTCAGCGGCAGCGACCAGGATGTTCTGGCCTGTTCTCTCTTCAACAGTTACAACCTTAATTGCCTTTTCACCTTTAATGTTAATGCCTGGATTTGGTAAATTTATAAGGGATATGCCCATAACAGTCTTTTGTGTTCTTGTAGGCTCCCTACTCTACTCATTAGTTTTTGCCCCAATCTTAGGTGCAATGTTTGGAGGATTGGCGAAGCAATCTGAAGAAGAAGTAAATAACCTTAGAAGGTTAGAATCTTCAGACCCGCTTTCTCTTCCTGGCGTAACTGGAACCTACGCAAGAAAAGTCAACCAGTATTTATCAACCCCAGGACAAACTATCTTCATTATTCTATCTGCAATGATCTTATGCATTGGATTGTGGTTTCAACACGGAAAAGGGATTATCTACTTCCCATCTGTAGCGCCTCAAGAAGCTGATGTATATATTTACGCGAGAGGTAACCTAGCCGTAGATGAAATAAGAGACCTTGCAGTTGAGGCAGAGCAAAGAATTATCGATATGGAAGATATTGAGATGATTGGTACTTGGAGCAACTCAGGCGGTTCAATGGGTATGCGAGGAATGGATAACGATAGGGTTGGCGGTATGTTTGTAGACTTCTACTCGGAAGATGATGCAGTTTCTGATAGAAGTGGTTTTGAAATAATCGACTTAATAAGAGAGAATTTAAGTGATATTTCAGGGTATATAGTTATGGTAGAGGCGGATAAAGATGGACCTCCAATAGGGAGAGCTCTTCAACTAAATGTAAAAGGGAAAGATGAAGTAGCATTAATAAGAGCAATCAAAAAGATAAGAAACTACATTGAAAATGAAGTAACTGGCTTTACAGATGTAAGAGACACTACCGAAACAAGAGGTATTGAGTGGGAGTTAAATATAGATAGAACAAAGGCCGCGCAATACGGTGCAGGACTCTCTGACGTAGGTGCAGCGGTTCAAATGGTAACGAATGGTATAAAGGTTGGTGAATATCGACCATTAAATCTAGATAGAGAAGTTGATATCAGAGTTAGGTTCCCTAAATCAGAGAGAAATATAGATCAATTAGAGAAACTGAATATACAGACTCAGCGAGGTCTAGTTCCTGTGAGCAGTTTTGTAAACACAAACATTAAACCCGCCACAAAAACAATAAGCAGACAAGACGGTATGCGGGTACAGAAACTTTCAGCTGAGACCATGCCAGGCGTTATTGCCTCAGTAAAAATAAAACAAATTAAAAATTGGTTAGAAGTAACGGATTTAGGAAAAGGGATAACCGTCGAATTTGATGGGTTTGACAAATACAATCAAGAAGCAACGGATTACTTAATACTAGGCTTTATTACTATGCTGTTTGTAATGTTAATAGTGCTAGTAACTCAATTTAATAGCTTCTACCAAGCAAATATTGTGCTCTCCGCTATTCTTCTATCCTTTGGGGGTGTATTTATATCTCTCCTAATCTTAGACAGGTCTTTTAGTACACTACAAACAGGTATTTGTTGTGTGGCATTAGCAGGAATCGTGGTGAATAATAATATAGTACTTATTGATACTTTTAATTTGCTAAGAAAAAACAACCCGGGCTCTAGCATTAAATCTCTGGCCTTGCGTAGTGCAGTCTTAAGATTAAGGCCAGTATTCTTAACTTCCTTTACTACCATTGCAGGACTTATGCCTATTGCCTTGGGATACAGCATAGATCTAGCGGATAGAACTGTTAAAAGCGGCTCTTATATAGCTAGCTATTGGGAACAAATGTCTGGATCTTTGGTAGTGGGTTTAAGCGTTGCTACTATTCTAACCTTAGTAGTAACTCCTTGTGCCCTTGCTTTGACTGAGTCGGTTCAAAGTTTTCCAAAAAAAATCTTCAACTTTATGACCAAACCTTTAAAGGTTATTTTCCGTACAGAATAAGAAAAATCAAGTAGTTAAAAGTAAAGCTAATTAAAAATTTCAGTATTATAATTCTAGTACTGATCAACAATTTTTTTGTGTATTGAATAAAAGGAAGTAAGAAATGCAACCCAAGATGAAATTACTTTTACTTTGTACTTTTCTCTTTTCCTTATTCCTGAAGGCTGAAATAAATGAAGAAATTATTGTTTTAGAAAAGAAAATATCAAACCTGAGTGGTTGGTCTGAAAATTTATCTATATCTTCAGTTAATTCTTCAGATCTGAATAAATTAAATGCTCAACACCCTAAGCAAATATTTAGAAGAATGCCTGGTGTTTGGATAAGCAGAGGCTCAGGGCAAGAACACTTAACAGCCATGCGATCACCTGTTCTAACGGGACCTGGTGCTTGCGGCTCTTTTCTGGTCTTAGAAGATGGGATCCCTATCCGTCCTAGCGGGTTTTGCAATGTTAATGGGCTGTTTGAAACCACATTTGAAATGTCAGGCGGTATAGAAACTATTACAGGACCTGCTAGCGCTAGATATGGAGCAAACGCGATGCATGGTGTTATTAATGTCATATCTAAACCTATGAGTCACCAAAACCTGATCTCTTCAAATCTAGGTCCAAATGGCTACAAGAGCTTAAAAGCCCGAGCAGGCAATCAATCGGATTGGAGTCTTGATACGTCACTAACTACCAATGATGGTTTCAGAGATCTTTCAGGGTATGACCAACAAAAAATGAGAATGAAATCTGATTTCCAATTAAACTCCTGGCTAGCAACGCTACATATTGCATTAACTAATTTAAACCAAGAAACTGCGGGTTATATAAATGGACTTAACTCTTATAAAGATTCATCTCTAAATAGAAAGAATTACAACCCAGAAGCCTTTAGAGATGCTAGCTCTCAAAGACTGTCTTTATATCTAAGAAAACAAGAAAAGAATGGCCTCTCCGTAATGACTCCTTACTTTAGAAAAAGTGATATGAAGTTTCTTCAACACTACTTACCCGGAACTCCGATAGAAAAAAATAATCATTCCAGTCTTGGTCTTTTGTTTAAGAAAATAATTAGCTTGAATAGTTATACACTTACAAGTGGTTTTCAATTCGAAATGGTTAATGCCGAGCTAACTGAAACACAAGTCAATGAACTAACAACCAGTTCAGCTTTTAATAATGCCACCAGGCCAAAAGGTAAACATTACGATTATGAAGTTGACTCTGAAGTTTATGCGCTCTTTACAGGCATTGAAGATCTGTATATTAACGATAATCTATTATTCTTTGCTGACACAAGAGCCGAGTCAATTAAGTACGATTACGATAACAGAATAAGCAATGGAAACACGAAAGAAGACGGTACCAATTGTGGTTTTGGAGGTTGCTATTACAACCGCCCTGCTGACAGATCAGATACCCATAATGAGTTAAGTGCTCGAATTGGTGTAGCTACAGATTTAGATAGCGTCAATTACTTTTTTCAAAGCAGTCTAGGATTTAGACCTCCCCAAATAAATGAAGCTTATCGTTTGCAAAAAAAGCAAACTGTTAGTGATCTTGATTCTGAGAAGCTTACAATGATTGAAATTGGAAGTAGATTTGATTATGAAAACCTATCAGGGTCTATAAGTTTCTATAAAAGCAATAAAAGAAACTCCATATTCAGAGATTCTGAAAATTTCATTATTGATGACGGTAAAACCAACCACAAGGGAATTGAATTAACTTTAAATATCCGAATTGGTTCTAGGAGTAACTTGGTAAGCAATTTTACCTATGGAGATCATAAATATGATTTCAGCACTGATACTTCAACGAGAGAGAAAATAAGGAAAGGAAATGAAATAGATACTTCTCCAAAATTTATGGCAAATTTAATTTGGAATAAATCAATAAATGAAAGCTCTTCTATTGCATTTGAAATAGAGCATATGGATTCGTATTTTACAGACGCGGCAAACCTTCACAAATATGAAGGACACACCCTTTTCCATTTTAGATCTGATTACCTTTTCTCGGAAAAAATGAAGGTTTACTTAAGAATAGATAACTTAACTGACAAAGATTATGCAGAAAGGGCAGACTTCAATGCCTTTGGTGGAGACAGATATTTCCCTGGATTGCCTAGAGAAACCTATGTTGGTATAGAATTTTCGTTGTAAACTTGTAATTTATGGCAAATAAAAAAACAGATATAAATTTTGAAAAGGCCTTAGAGGAGTTAGAAGGCATTGTAGAGAAGCTAGAATCAGGAGATCTTAGTCTAGAAAATTCACTAAAATCTTTTGAAAAAGGAATTAAATTGGCTAGGCAGTGCCAAGAACAATTGTCTAAAGCTGAGTTACAAGTTCAGAAACTCATTGAAGAAAATGGAGAACTTAAAACCGCTCCATTGAAAGATGTCTGAATTTGAGAATCTCTTAATAAAATATAGAGATCAAGTAAATCAAGCACTCGAAGCAATATTGCCTCGAGAGAGTTCTACGTTAGCTGAAGCTATGAGATTCTCCGTTCTTAATGGAGGAAAAAGACTTAGACCAATCCTCATCTATCTTTCTTCTCAATTGAATAATTATGATCAAAAAATATGCGACTTGTCAGCTTCTGCGGTAGAGTTAATTCACTGCTATTCTTTAATTCACGACGATCTACCTTCCATGGACAATGATGACCTCAGAAGAGGAAATCCCACATGTCATATTAAGTTTGATGAAGCGACAGCAATACTGGCTGGTGATGCACTCCAGCCCCTAGCTTTTGAATTAATATGCAAAATGGATCTAGAAGAAAAGACCAAAATTATAGTATTGTCTAAGTTAGCAAACGCTTGTGGTTTTTCAGGTATGGTAGGAGGACAGGTTAAAGATATACAAATGAATATCGGAACTACAATTGAAGATTTAGATCTAATGCATTTCCAAAAAACTGGTAGGTTAATTCAAGCTTCATTAGAAATAGGCGGCCTGCAAGCAAACTTGTCAGAAGATGAAATAGACTTATTGAGTGTCTACGGAGAAAAAATAGGACTAGCCTTCCAGATAAGAGATGACATCATAGATATTGAATCTCCATCTACCTTAAGTGGCAAAACACAAGGTTCTGATCTAGATCATAATAAAATTACCTACCCTTCAATAGTTGGTTTAGATGAATCAAGATCTAGATCTCTACAATTAGCAGAGGAAGCTAAAGAAATTCTTGTACCTCTTTCTAAAAAAGCTGATAACCTAAGACTTTTAGCAGACTATGTGGTCACCAGAAAAAAATAGGTTATGAAAGTTTTTAATTCAATACCTGAAAAAGAGCCTAATTTAGATTACTTAAATAGTATAAATTCTCCTAGCGACCTAAGAAAACTAAGCATCTCTCAAATTCCTCTAGTTGCTGATGAACTTAGAGAGTTTCTTCTTTATTCAGTAGGTAAAACAGGGGGTCATTTTGGAGCAGGTCTTGGGGTCGTGGAGCTAACCTTAGCTCTGCATTATGCATTTGAAACACCGCACGACAGACTTGTCTGGGATGTTGGTCATCAAACTTATCCGCATAAGATTATTACAGGAAGAAAGAGTGATATGCAAAGCATGAGACAAACAAATGGATTAGCTCCGTTTCCTGTTAGGACCGAAAGTGAATATGATGCTTTTGGGGTTGGGCATTCAAGTACATCAATAAGCGCGGCTTTGGGCATGATAACTGGTGCTGATTCAAATAATATTAACAGGCATGTGACTGCAGTCATTGGAGACGGAGCCATGACAGCAGGAATGGCTTATGAAGCTCTGGCTCATGCAGGTGCTTTGGATAAAAATCTATTGGTTATATTGAATGATAACCAAATGTCTATCTCTGAAAACATAGGGGGACTAAGAAACTATCTATCTAGAGTATGGGCGAGCAAAACATACAATAAGATAAGAGAAAGTGGAAAAAGTGTTTTAACCTATTTACCGGGAGCCAAAGAGTTTGCTAGGAAAGCAGAAATACATGCTAAAGGTATGGTAGCTCCAGGTTCTTTATTTGAAGAATTAGGATTTGAGTATTTCGGCCCTGTAGATGGTCATGACTCTAAAAACCTGATTAATATCTTAGAAGACTTAAAGCATATTAATGGTCCTAGATTCCTGCATGTTATTACTACCAAAGGAAAGGGGTATGCCCCAGCAGAAGGAGACCCTATAGGCTTTCATGCCATAGATAAAATAAAAAAAGAAGACCTTCCTTCCTCTTCAACCTCAAAACCTAAACCGCCTTCTTATTCTCAAATATTTGGTGACTGGCTTATACATAAAGCAAGTAGAGATGAGAAATTAGTTGCTATCACGCCAGCAATGGGAGAAGGATCTGGAATGACAAAATTCTCTAAAAAATTTCCTGAAAGGTATTTTGACGTGGCTATAGCGGAACAACACAGTGTAAGTTTTGCTGCAGGTCTTGCTTGTGAAGGACTAAAGCCTGTAGTTGCAATCTATAGCACCTTCCTTCAACGAGCTTATGACCAACTTATTCATGATGTTGCTTTACAGAACCTAGATGTTTTGTTTGCTCTCGACAGAGCTGGTCTCGTAGGTTTAGATGGAGCCACCCACCAAGGTACTTTTGATTTATCTTATCTAAGATGTATTCCTAATTTAGTTATCATGGCTCCTTCCGACGAAGACATGGCCTGGAAAATGCTTAACACGGGATACGAAATTAGTGGCCCTGTAGCGGTCAGGTACCCAAGGGGCGTAGGCACTGGAAAAGAATATAATAAGAATGATGAAACCATTAGCGTAGGAAAAAGTAAGACAATAATTGAGTCAACAAACAATAATGTGGCTATTCTTTCTTTTGGCAGCTTATTGCAATCTGCTTTGAAAGCAGGCCAAGAATTGGGTGCTGAAGTCATAGATATGAGATTCGTAAAACCTTTAGATCAAAAAACCTTAGAAAATGTATCTTCTAGATTTAAGTTAATTGTGACTGTTGAAGACAATGTGGTTGCAGGAGGAGCAGGATCAGCTGTAAACGAAAAACTAAATGAATTAAATTCTAAAGCATCAATCTTAAACTTAGGATTGCCTGATGAATTCATAGAACACGGAGATCAAGAACAACAAAAAGTTCAAAATGGTCTTGACGTCGGGGGTTTAATTGCTTCTATTAAGAATAAATTAACAAATATATAATTTATTTTTTAAAAAGATGGCCCATCTTATCTGCCTTAACATCTAAGTATTCTTTGTTATGCTCTGTTGGGCTGGACTCAATGGAAACTCTTTGACTAACTTTTATTCCTGCTTCTTTTATACCTTCAACTTTAGAGGGGTTGTTGGTCATTAAACGAACAGAAGAAACGCCCATCTGAGATAATATCTCTCCACAAATAGAATAATTTCTTTCGTCTGCCTCAAACCCTAACTTTTCATTTGCCTCAATGGTGTTAAGTCCGTTGTCTTGCAATTCATAAGCTTTTATTTTGTTTCCTAGACCAATACCCCTTCCTTCTTGGGCCATATAGACTATAAGACCATTGCCCTCAGAGGCTATTTCTTTAAGTGCCATTTCTAACTGAGACCCACAATCACATCTAAGGCTGAATAAAGCATCGCCAGTTAAACACTGAGAATGAATTCTCATTAAAGGCTCTCCTGATAAATCTCCTAGAGAAATAGCGAGATGTTCTTCGCCGTTACTTTCATCTTGAAAGGCTATAACTGAAAATTCAGCCCACGGTGTTGGTAATTTAGCTTTAGCTAAAGTTTGAATAGTCAAAGATTCTCCTTAATTTTTTGCATTTTACTCCATTAAAAGAAAATATTTCAGGGTATAAACAAGAAAGATGTAAAAATAATTAATGCAGTAAATAGCCCTGCCAGAACATCATCGATCATCACATAGAATGAACCTGATTTATTGTCGTATGTTTTTATAATCCAAGGTTTCCAAATATCAAAGATTCTAAAAAGAATAAATGCTCCAATTAACCAAACTAATTCCAGCTGAAACAATGATAAAGGTATGCAGGCTATCCACATGCCTACAAACTCATCCCATACAAAACTTTTTGGATCTTCTTCTTCTGCAGTCTGAGAATAAGCAAAGATTCCAATAAAAAATGAAACAATGATAAAAAGTATAAATAAAACAATGCTAAGAAAGTTGTTAACACTTTCCCAAATAAAAAAATAATAAATTATAGCCGCTAAAGCACTACCTACAGTTCCAGGCGCAATGGGCGATAGTCCAGAACCAAATCCTGAAGCTATGATTGATAATAATCTCTTTAAATCCATAAACTAAAAATGCGAATAACCAGATTCAACAGGAATATCATTACCTTCGCCATCTAAGACCCTCATAGTCTTGGAATCATTAGTTTTACCTATAGCAGTAATCTTAATCTCTAATTCCTCTGAAATTTCTTTTATGGTAGCCTCGTTTTTAGGGCTGGATGTAAAACAAATCTCATAGTCGTCACCTGAATTAATCTCAGCAATAGAAGTAATAGCATCAAAAGATGTTGGAACTTTGTGTAATACAATTTGAGCTCCTACCCCACTTGCTTCACAAATATGTTTGAGGTCTTGCAAAAGACCATCGGAAATATCTATTGCTGAGCTCGCAATACCTTTAAGTTTAATTCCTAAATCTATTCTAGCCTTCGGCTTCAAAAAGCTTCCAATTTGCTTGTCTGTAGCTGTTGATTGACCCTTAAGTGACTTAAGTCCTTTTGATGCATCTCCAACGAAGCCACTTATATAAATAGTTTCATTAGGCTTGGCTTTAGACCTAAGAATTGACTTTCCTTTATCACAATATCCGTTGACTTGAACTGTTATTGATAACTTGCCTTTAGTTGTATCTCCACCTATTAAAGGAATTCTATAATCGTCAGAAGCCCTTCTTAATCCATCTGAAAATTCCTGTAACCAACCTTCATCAAATTCTGGAAAGGTTAAAGCAACGGAATACCATGCAGGAGAAGCTCCACATGCTGCTAGATCACTCAAGGCAACTACAACTGCTCTATATGCAATGTCGTCTGGACTCATTGAATCCAAGAAATGAACGTTTTCTATGGAAGTATCAACAGAAACAACGGATTCTTTGCCAGAAGGCAAGGATATTATTGAAGAATCGTCTCCAACAGAAATCCTAACGTCTTGCTCAGCCAAATAGGCTGAGCCGACGTCAGAAAAATAGGTTTGTATTAGTGTATGTTCGTCCAAGGCGTTTACTCCCTTAGACAAATTTACATTATTCAGGGATAGACTCAAATAAGCCTGTAGCTCCCATACCACCACCGACACACATGGTAACTATTCCGTATTTGCCACCAGTACGTCTAAGTTCTCTAGCTAGATGTCCAACTTGCCTCGATCCTGTCATGCCAAATGGATGCCCTATAGCTATAGAGCCACCATTTACATTTAGTTTCTCAGTGGGTAAGTTGAGCTGATCTCTGATATAAACTACTTGAGAAGCAAAAGCCTCGTTAAGCTCCCAAAGATCAATATCTTCAACCTTCAAGCCCGCTGATTCAAGTAACTTTGGTATAGAGAATACAGGTCCGATCCCCATTTCATCTGGTTGGCAACCGACAGTTGTAAACCCTCGGAAATAAGCAAGAGGTTTAAGACCTAGTTCATTAGCTTTTTCTTCACTCATGACTAACGTTACAGAAGCTCCATCAGATAATTGAGAAGAATTTCCTGCGGTTACAGAACCACCTTCAGGATTGAACACTGGGTTCAAACTAGAAAGACCTTCAAGCGTAGTTTCTGGTCTATTGCAATCATCTTTATCAACTACCACATCAACTTCTTTTTCAGCGCCTGTCTCTTTATTCTTTAGGATCATCTTCGTTTCCATTGGAATAATTTCATCATCATAAAGACCAGCGTCTTGAGCGGCTGCACATCTCTTTTGGCTAGACAAAGCATACTCGTCTTGAGCTTCTCTTGAAACTTCATATCTATCAGCCACCGCTTCAGCAGTTGTTCCCATTGCATGATAAATACCTGGAGCTTCTTCAGCCAATTTGTCATTAACATACATGTGCATGTTCGTGTGTCCTTGGGAAGTACTAATGGATTCAACCCCACCCGCGATGATGCAATCATAAAATCCGCTTTGGATTTGAGTAGCAGCCATTGCTATTGAGTTAAGTCCTGATGAGCAATAACGATTTATAGTTACTCCACCAGTTTCTATAGGAAGATTAGACAAAACGGCAACATTTCTTGCTATGTTATGTCCTTGAGCACCCTCTGGGTTTCCACAACCTAAGATAATGTCTTCAACCATAGA